>JACLAC010019809.1_pt1 | contig 35127 bp, 26 predicted proteins | sample 8027881 | NCBI WGS metagenome assembly JACLAC01 (sample SAMN15725517, study PRJNA655200) | protist metagenome | isolation source: fluorescence activated cell sorting (FACS) single amplified genomes of... | place: Spain: Blaines Bay Microbial Observatory, Mediterranean Sea | collected 2016-01-19 | reverse complement strand
CTGCTCGACCGGCTGGCGTTTGAGTTCGTCGATTCCAGCTGGGATATGAAAAGGCAGATGAAACTGCTCGCGATGAGCCAGGTTTACCGTCGTGCGAGCATCGGCTCGGCTGCATCCTCACCCTCTGAAGGAGACGAGGGGACGGCAGATGCGCGAGCGAAGGCGGAAGCGCTCTTTGCCGTGCAGAGCCGGTCGCGCCTGCCAGCCGAGATGGTTCGGGACAACGCCCTCGCCATTAGCGGGCTTCTTGTGCGGCAGATCGGTGGAGCCAGCGTGAAGCCATATCAGCCGGCCGGTTACTACCGGCATCTGAATTTTCCGACGCGCAAGTACGCTCACCATACCGACAAACGGCAATGGCGGCGCGGGCTTTACGTGCACTGGCAGCGGCAGTTTCTGCACCCGATGCTCAAGGCGTTCGACGCTCCGCGGCGCGAGGAGTGCACCGCTCAGCGAGCGAAATCGAACACCCCGCTGGCCGCGCTGACGCTGCTCAACGATCCGACGTTTGTCGAGGCAGCTCGAGCGTTTGCTTCGCGAATCCTCAGCGAGGGTGGAGCGACGACAAAGCAACGGCTCGACTTTGCGTATCGACTCGCCGTTTCAAGAACTCCGGACGAGTTTGAAGTGAAGATCCTCTCAACGCTTCTCTCAGGCAGCCGTACGCGGTTTTCTGCGTCGAAGGGTCGTGCTCAACAGCTTGTGACGACGGGTCAGGCCCCCGTCGCCGGTAAACACCCGCCTGCCGATCTGGCCGCATGGACTTCCGTGGCACGGGCAATTCTGAATCTCAATGAAACCAACACGCGCAACTGACGCGTCGCCGACTGCACACACTCGTATTTCCCGTTTCCAGCCTGACTCGCCAAAAGCCGGACGGCCGGTGCGATGTCTTTTCCCAAAGACTTGGAAGATCAACTGAGAACCAGCCTCATTTACGGATTCCCCAGTCACTCGTACAATCATCGTCGTAGTGGCTTCGCAATCTCTAAACCGGCGACCTCATGAGCGACGAATTTCAATACGACTCGATCGATAAAGCCATCGCCACTCTGCGCGACGGTGGCATGATTATCGTCGTCGACGATGCCGATCGGGAAAATGAGGGCGATCTGGTCTGCACTGCAGAGACGATTACGCCCGAGCAGGTTTCGTTCATGCTGCGGTTCGGGGCCGGCGTCCTCTGCGTACCTCTGACTGGAGACATCGCCGATCGACTGCACCTCTCACCAATCGTCGACAGCGGAGCCAACACAACTCCGCATCGAACTCATTTTCTGACGCCAGTGGATCACCTCGACGCGGGAACCGGAGTGAGCGCCGAAAACCGGGCTTTGACGATCCGAGCACTTGCCGATCCAAACTCTGAGCATTCGGACTTCGTCCGGCCAGGGCACGTCGACATCCTTCGGTCCAAAGACGGCGGCGTCCTGCGGCGAGCCGGACACACGGAAGCGACAATTGATCTGGTGCGGATGGCCGGGCACGAGCCGGTGGGATGCCTGATCGAAATGCTCTCTCAAAAGTCGTCCGGTATGGCCGACCGCGATGAGCTGCGTGAGTTCGCCGCCGAGCACGACATGCCGATCATCACGATCGAGTCGCTGATCAGGCACCGTCGGCTGGGCGAGCGACTCGTTCATCGCGAGGTCGAAGTTGAAATCGAAACGGGTGAGTACGGCCAGCCGAAATTCATCGCCTACCAGGTCGAACACGAAGAGCAGGAACCGCTCGCGATGGTCTGGGGAGACCTCAACTCTGTCGACGCACCGCTGATCCGAATGCACTCGTCGTGTTTTACGGGCGATGTTCTCGGGTCGCTCCGCTGCGACTGCGGAGACCAGCTTCACCTGGCGATCAATCGAATTCGCGAAGAAGGAGTCGGAGCGGTCGTCTACCTGCCGCAGGAAGGCCGCGGCATCGGGCTCACCGCCAAACTGAAGGCTTACCAGCTTCAGGACGACGGCTACGACACCGTCGAAGCGAATCACAAGCTCGGCTACAAGTCAGACCAGCGCGACTACATGATCGGCCTTCAGATTCTGAAGGACCTGGGCCTCTCGCAAATTCGGCTGCTGACGAACAATCCCAAGAAAACCGAGTCATTTGAAATCACCTGGGATCTGAAAGTCGTCGAGCAGGTGCCGATTATCGCTCCACCGGTCAAGCAACGGGAAAAGTACATGGCCACCAAACGGGACAAGATGGGCCATGCCCTGCCGAAGGAATCTCCGACCGGCGATGCGGCGCCGTGAGCAGCCTGCCGGATCGAATTCCTGACGGCCTGATCTGCCCGTCGTGCTCCGCCCTGCTGTCGATCTCCGAAGAGACCGTTCGCTGTGAGAAGTGCTCGACTTCGCACCCAATCGTTGAGGGCATTCCGCGATTCGTCGAACAGGAGCACCTTGCCAGCTTCGGCCTTCAGTGGAACCGCTATGAGGTTGCTCAAGACGACGAGGATCGAGCCACCTTTCAGGCCAAAACCGGAGTGGCTCTGAATGAACTCGCCGGGCTGCGAGTGCTCGACGCCGGCTGTGGTGGAGGCCGTTACAGTAAAGTCGCCGCCGAGGCCGGAGCCATCGTAACGGGAGCAGACCATAGCTCAGCCGTCGAAAAAGCCTCGAAGCTGTGTTCGCATCTGGACGCGGTGAAGCTGGTCCAGGCGGACCTCAAGAAGCTTCCGTTCGAAACAGAGTCCTTCGATTTTGTGTTTTCGATCGGCGTCATGCATCACGACGTGGAAACTCGAGCCGTCTTCGACGCGGTCTCGAAAATGGTCAGGCCGGGAGGCCGGATGGCCGTGTGGCTCTACCGGAAAAACACCTGGTGGCAGGAGACACTCAACAGTTTTCTGCGGCGTCGAACGACCAGGATGAGAGCGGAAAAGCTTGAGCCCTGGTGCCGATTGGGAGCGACGCTGGGCGGGATTCCTCTGGTGAAGCAGTCGCTCAGCAAGATCGTCAACTTCAGCACTCATCCTGTTCGCGAAAATCGCATCTGCGACACGTTCGACTGGTACGCTCCGGAGTTTCAGCACCACCACACGACGGACGAGCTTTGCGAGTGGTTTCAGGAAGCCGGGTTCGAGGGGATGACAGCGCTGCCGCCGGAAAAGACCGGCCGATTTTATCGCTGGGCGCGGCGCAGCAATCTCATCATCGGAAGCGGCGTTAATGTGATGGCCATCAAAAAGAGCTGAAAGGAGGCTCGCAATGCCTCGCTGGCTGACTGTCGGGGCCGCTCAAAGCGGCCCGATTTCGCGCGACGAATCCCGATCCGACGTCGTGGACCGGCTGATCGCGCTCCTCCGCGAGGGCCACAAACAGGGCTGCCAGGTCGTCGCGTTTACAGAAGTCGCCCTCACCGCGTTCTTTCCGCACTGGTGGATCGAGGACGAAGAAGAGCTCGACCGCTGGTTTGAAACAGAAATGCCTGGCTCAGAAACGCAACCCCTTTTTGACGAAGCAGCCCGGCTGAGAATCGGATTCCAGCTCGGCTACGCAGAGCTGGCGATCGAGGGCGGCAAAAAACGGCGTTTTAATTCGAGCGTCCTGGTCAGCCCGGACGGAGCGATCATTGGCCATTTCCGAAAAATGCACCTGCCTGGCCACATCGAACATCGCCCCCACAATCCGTTTCAGAATCTGGAGCATCGCTATTTCGAGCGAGGAAACCTCGGATTTCCCACCTGGGAGGCATTCGGCGGCCGTATGGGGATGTGTATCTGCAATGACCGCCGCTGGCCGGAAACCTGGCGAATGCTCGCTCTCGCAGGAGCTGAGCTGGCATTCTGCGGCTACAACACCCCGGAACACATTCCCGAACACCCCCACATGGAACACCTTACGGCTTTCCACCACCAGCTCTGCATGCAATCGGCAGCCTATTTGAACAGTCTGTGGATCGTTGGTGTAGCGAAAACCGGGGTCGAAGAGGGAGTCAGCCAGCTGGGACTCACCTCAATTGTCTCTCCATCCGGGCAGATTGTGGCTCAGGCGTCGACTCTGGAAGACGAACTCGTCGTTCATCGATGTGACCTGGAACTGAGTGCCGAGTATCGTCGTCTCTTCAACTACGAGCGAAATCGTCGCCCCGAATTCTACGGATTCATCGCCTCTCATTGAGTTTTTCATGCCAATTCGACGATAGAAGGCGGACAGCTCTCGGTTCGAGACGTAAAATCTCAACACAGGATGCAAATGCCTGAAAAATCCTGATTGCGGATTGCCGAATCACCTGAGGATTGTTGACGTTCCCAGGGCATTCAGGCTATCCTCTTCCTACAGTGTAATTCGATAGGCTACCTTAGCGTCTGCCTAGACTTCATCTGCACTCTCATGCTTAGCTCATTTTTCACTTTTCAAAGGGAGTCTTCCATGTCTCAGCTCCGGAAAGGGCACCGCAAGCCCGGTTTTACTTTGATTGAGCTCTTGGTGGTGATCGCGATCATCGCCATTCTGGTAGCTCTGTTACTGCCTGCCGTTCAGCAGGCACGGGAAGCCGCTCGACGAGCTCAGTGCAAAAACAATTTGAAGCAGCTCGGCCTCGCGATGCACAACTACCATGAAGTTCACGGGCAGTTTCCGCAGAATCAGGACCGATACACGAACGGGGGAGGGAATGAACTCCCGGCTAATCAGAAGCCCCAGTGGTCTTGGATCGTGATGGCCCTTCCATTCCTGGACCAAGCCCCTCTGTACGAAGCCCTTGAGTTGGATGGTGGCAGGATCGGTGGATTTACAACCAACAGAAATCTGAACAATAAGCCCGGTTCGAATCAGACTATCCGTCGAACAGTGCTCTCCACACTGATCTGTCCTTCGAACTCTATGGATTCAATTCGCAATGGCCAGACCAATGGTGGATATCGCTGGAACGGCACCAGCAACGCCGCTGCAACCGACTATGTCGGAAACCTGGGACACATTTGGGGCGGCTGGAAAGACTGTGGTGCCGTTCCGGATAATCTGATTCCGAATGGCCTTGGCCGCAGAGGTCAAGCTGGAACACCTTGGGTTAACGGCGAGCGAATCAACGAACAGGACAAAGTCAACGGTGTGTTTAAGTACACTGGTGCCTACAAGATTCGCGACATTCTCGATGGAACCACTAACACCATCGCCGCATTTGAGAACATGCACTTCCGCGGTGGACGACAAGCGCGTTTTGATATACGTCCCAGCAGCTATGGCGCATGGATTACTCCACTGGGAGCAGTCCACAGTTTCCGAAACCCAATCAACAATGGTCTTTCGGGAGATCGCTACCAGCAGGGTGCAAACGACCTTCGCTGCGAGGCACCGAGTAGTCGGCACCCAGGCGGAGTCCATGTCCTCCTGGGAGACGGTTCGACACGTTTCCTTAATGAAAATATCGACCACTTCACTCGCTACAAGCTGGCTGTCCGAAACGACGGAGAGGTTATCGGCGAGTTTTGATCAACTCTGTTGATCAACGACGAGATGATGAACGAATTGGAGACGACCTCGTGTTGTCTCCAATTCTTTTTTTATATCACCATTACGCTCGGACATGATTCTTCGCGTACGACAGAGTCAGGCAACTTCCCGAGGCTATTGCGTGTTTGCTCCTTTCAGACATCGATCGAAGAGCCTCTCTGGTCTGTATCGCCGACGCCGTTTCATCGCGACCGTGCCTGCGATCCCCCTTTTATTACTTTTGGCATTTCTCATCGCTGGATGCGGCGATTCGAGCAAACCTGACTCATCTCAGGGAGAGAACAACACCCGGGACCATCACGAGACAGCTAAAGAAAGCCCGCCGGAAAATGCCGGAGAATCTCGCTTCGGCTTTCTGAATAAGACGAAGGACTCTGCAGTTGGCAATGTCGCTGGTAATGTCCGTCTCAGGGATGTTGCCCAGAATGTTGGACTTGCGCATCAGTATCAGAATGGAGCATCCGGAAAGCTCCTGATGGTCGAGTCCATCGGCGGTGGCAGCGGGTGGCTCGACTTCGACCGCGACGGACAGCTGGATGCCTGCTTTGTTCAGGGAGGTGACCCAGCGGCCACTTCACCGGACCAGCGACTGCCGGATCAACTCTTTCAGCAGATTGGAGGCCGATTCGTGGCGGTCGGTGCTGAACTCGGCATCAACGACCACCAGTACGGACAGGGCGTTGCAATTGGCGACTACGACGACGACGGCTTCGACGACGTCTACATCACCAACGTCGGAACAAATTCGCTCTGGCGGAATCTGGGGGACGGCACGTTCCAGGATGTCACCGAAGTGGCCGGTGTCGGCGATCCGCGCTGGAGTTCGAGTGCCGCTTGGGCTGACCTGGACCAGGACGGTGACCTGGACCTCTACGTGTGCAACTACCTCAAGTACGACCCGTACGATCCCCTGCATTGCGAGAAGGACAATCGCCCGGCTCTTTGCCATCCGCGGCAGCTTGCCGCCTGGCCGGATGAGTGCTACCGCAATCAGGGAGACGGCACATTCGAGCCCGTCGCAAAGGATTGGGGACTTTTCGGCCCGGGCAACAAGGCTTTGGGTGTCGCAATCCTTGATTTCAATCAGGACGGCTGGCCGGACATCTACGTCGCGAATGATACAACGGCCAACTTTCTTTTTCTGAATCAGCAGGGGAAAGGATTCACGGAGAGCGCATTACGACTCGGCTGCGCGTTGAATGGCGAAGGTGCCGCGCAGGCCAGCATGGGCATCGCAATCGGAGACTATGACGCCAATGGGCTACCGGACATTTTTCTGACTCACTTCACGGGTGAATCCAACACGCTGTTTCAAAATCAGGGCGAGTATGGACTGCACGATGTTTCCAGCCAGACTGGCATTCGTGAAGCCAGTTGGACGCGTCTCGGGTTCGGAACCGTGATGCAGGACCTCGACCTGGACGGTCAACAGGAGTTGTTCTCGGCCAATGGCCATATCGACGAGAACAACGCAGACGGAGACGGCTATCGCCAGAAGTCTCAGTTACTCAGCTTCAATGGAAAGCGCTGGAACGAGATTTCGCAGTCGTCCGGCCCGTACTTCGAGAAAAAGCTCGTGGGCCGAGGCACCGCACTGGGTGATTTCGACAGAGATGGGCGGCCCGATCTGCTCATCGGTCACCAGAATTCACCGGCAGCGCTGCTGAAGAACGAATCCGAACCGGGGCACTGGCTGAAGCTGAGCTTCATCGGACGGACCAGCAATCGTCGAGGGATCGGCTGCTCGGTCAGCATTGACCTCGGAGAGAAACAGATCATCCAGCAACTGGCGGGTGGCACCAGTTTCGCATCAGCACACGAATCCACGCTGTTTGCCGGGTTGGGAGAACACACGAATCCCGTGAATGTGACGGTGACCTGGCCAGGTGGCGGAATACAGACCCTGAAAGAAATCGCTATCGACCAGGCTCTTCAAATTATCGAGCCAGACTGGCCAATTGATTCTCCTTCAGATCATTGAGCCTTCGTCATGCCCTCGAATCCAGCCCCACAACGCGTTCCGTCGATATACCGATTTGGTCGAGCGTCAGTAGTCGTCGTGCTGGTTGCCATAACGCTTCTCGGCGGAGTCGGAGCATGGCTGCTGCTTGACCAGCGAGAGTATCTCCCCGAGGAGAACAACCAGGATTCGTTACCGATCGTTCAGCGCGGTCGCCCTACTGCCAAGGAAGATTCCTATGCCGGTAGTCCGGTGTGTGCTCAGTGCCATAAAGAGTACTTTGAGAGCTTCCGCCAGCATCCAATGGGCAGATCTGTTGCGCAAGCAACCGAGATCGAAGTCAGCGGTCTGAATGAGACAGGCGTCACCGTTTCCCCCACGGGGCCGCGCTCGTATGCCGTGAGTGTCAAAGAAGGAGTACTCGAACATTCCGAGGTCTGGCTCGACATGGCCGATGGAAGCAGCACGCAACTTTATCGTCAGACGGCTGCCGTTCATTTTGCGATCGGATCAGGACAGCGAGGTCACTCGTTCGTGACGAATCGCGACGGAGCCCTCTTCATGTCTCCTCTGACCTGGTACTCGGAAGGGAATCGGTGGGATCTGTCTCCGGGTTACCAGCCGGATAACCATCCTCGTTTCGAGCGGCAGATTTCGGATGGCTGCGTGGCCTGTCACATTGGTCGAGCGAACTCCATTGAGAATGAACCCCACCGATTTCAAAAGCATGCCCCGTTCGCGGAGGCAGCGATCGGATGTGAACGCTGTCATGGACCGGCACAGGGGCATGTCGATCGGCATCTGAACAATGAACTCGACAGCCCAGACCCGATCATCAATCCTGGAAAGCTCGACGATGTGCGGCGAGAGAGCGTCTGCTACCAATGCCACCTTCACGGGATTAAGCGAGTGCCCCGCTATGGCCGCACTGAGTTCGACTTCCGACCGGGCGACGAACTGAGCGACATCTGGGTTACATTCGTAGACGGCTCGCAGGTACAGGCCGATGGATCAACGACAGCCGTCAGCCAAGTCGAGCAGATCACACAGAGCCGCTGCTTCGTCGAAAGCGAAGGCCGGCTCGGCTGCATCAGTTGCCACGATCCGCACCGGCTTCCAGACTCGAGCCAGCGAGTTGGCTTCTACCGAAAGCGTTGCCTCAAATGTCACTCGGCACCAGGCACCGTGTGCAGTGGACCGGAAGCCACTCGTAACGAGTCCGTCACCGATAACTCATGCATCGAATGTCACATGCCTCGTCTGGAAGCGTCCGATGTCCCCCACACCGCGCAGACCGATCACCGCATTCTGAAAAGACCGCAGGCAGCTCGGAAAGATGGACAGCGACAGCAGACCTCGGGCGGGCATGCTGTCTTTCTTGCCGGTGGGAATTTGCCAGACTGGGAGATTGAACGAGCGGAAGCGCTGATGTGGTCGCGTCAGGCTGAACAGTCCGCCGATCAGCGACTTGCAATGCAGGCACTCCCGAAGCTCCTGAAATTCAGCCGTCAGGCCCCGGACGACATCGTCGTGCTGGACGCGACAATTTACTTGACGGCACTGCTCGGAAACACCAGGGAAGCAATCCGTCTTGGCGAGGAGACGCTCAAACTGGCCCCTCGACGTGAGTCCGTTTTCGAATCGCTCGTGTTGATCTGTGAGGCATCCGGGCAACCAGAAGCCGGCCTGAGCTATGCGGACAGGCAGTTGGCTCTCAACCCGTGGCCGTCTGAATCGCACCTGCGCCGAGCTCGCTTCCTTGCCAGGCTGAGAAAGAAGAAGGAGGCGATCAAGGCGGCCAAGGCGGCCTTAAAGAGGAATCCGTTGCTGAAGGAAGCCCGACAACTGCTCGTCGAACTGCTTCGGCAAAATGGCCAGGTCAACGAAGCTGCGAAGGAAGAGAGCCTGCTTCGAAACCTGCAGTGATGTCCCTGCTCATCACGTAGTATCCTCAGAGGATTCGGTCCTTCAGCGAGAAACAATGAACTCAAGCTGCAACCAATATGGTTCCCGGTGGATCGTGATAGCCACCGGCCTGGTCCTCGTACTGACTGGTCTGGGCATTGCGGACGGGTATCGTCGAACGGCATCGAAGGCTCGCTCGCGCGAGGCTCTCGACGAACCACGAGCGATTGCCGTTCTTGGATCTGGCTATCGCTGGCAGTTTCAGCTTCCTGGCCCGGACGGACTGCTCGACACCGCAGATGACCCTCCCGTCTCCGGCGTTCTTAAGGTGCCACCAAGGATCGACGTGAAACTCGAACTGGCGAGTTCAGACTACGTTTACCTCATGGATCTGCCTGACCTGAAGTTGAAGCAGATTTGCGTTCCCGGCCTGAGCTACTCGCTGAGCTTCCGCACTCCGGAAAGCGGCGAGTTTGAAATGCCGGTTGGCAACTTCTGCGGTGTTCCTTTTCTGCACGATGGCCCAATGGGAGTACTTCGAGTTTCTCAGTCACACGATGCCTGGAGGAATCTGGGATGTCGTCCGTAAGTTCACGCCGTTTCCTGCGCCGAATGTCAGATCGGCTTTCGGCTTCGGTCATGCTGTGTCTGCTCGCCTTGTCCGGATGCAGTGGCGAGGATGACTCCGGTGCAGACATCAGTGAGCCCACGCTCCAGCCGGAAAGCGATGGCCGGTTTCACGTTCGCGAGGGGGAGAGCATCCAGGCGGCGCTGGATGCGGCGGCTCAGATGCGTGGCCACAAACAAGTGGTTGTCCACTCGGGAATCTACCGGCCCCAAATCCCGTCGCAGGCCATGATTCGATTTCTGGCCCGGCACGACGGCATCCAGCTTGAAGCGGAGGGCAACGTCACACTCACCGCCGCCAATGACCAACTGGCAAACCCCACGGCCGACAGTTTTCCCGCCGTCGTCAATCACGTCCTCTATTTCGGACATGGAGTTTCGAGCAAGACTGTCCTGCGAGGATTCCACATCACCGGTGCAAACGCTTTCGTCATCACCAGTCAGACTGGTGGCGACATCCTTGAGCCACACCACTCGAACCCGAAACTGAAGAAGGGAATGTTTTTTCATTCTGATGGCGGAGCCATCAAGGTCTTCGGACAGTCCAGCCCGACGCTCATCGATCTGCGAATTGAAGAGAACCGCACTGTTCTTTGTGGTGGCGGGATCTCGATCGAGAACTGCGGTTATGTCAAACAGGCGACGAGAATTGAAAACTGTGTTTTCCGGAAAAACATCTGCCCCGGGACGGGCTCGGCCATCGACGTCCTGGAGGGAAGTGTCGCCAAGATTCGCAACTGTCTGTTCACAGAAAACATCGCCAACACGGGGATGACGGAGATCACGCAGCGGTTCGGCCTGACCTACAATCCGAAACACGGCTGCGGAGCTCTGACGGTCTTTCCCGGCTCGCGGGTCGCCGTCTCGAACTCAACATTCACGGCCAACTGGAACGGTGCCGATGACCAGGGCCGCGGCAGCCGCTACCGGGACTGCATTTTCTGGAAGAACACAGCCAGCGATGGCTCGCGGCCAGGTGACCCGTACGAAGTCGACATTTATGATGCGTCTCTTGTGAAAGGGTGCTTTCTGAACGGCACGATCAACGATCTGCAGGACAGGCTCGACCCGCAGAAAAACACGCTCAACGCACCTGATCCTGAATTTGACGACCAGTTTCGCCCTCAGAATGAAGACTATGCGAAGGCTGGCTATCGGCCGAGCAAGGCACACAGGCAATAACGGCCGGAGAAAACGATGACAACAATTGAAATCCCCCTGCGATGGCTCGCCCGGACTTGTCTGCTGCTGTGTCTCGCTGCCGTGCTCACCGGTTGTGGCCCCAACGACGAGGAAGGGGGCGACTCGAAGCCCGACGGCGAATCGAAACCGAAGCCGGAAGAAAACGGTGCCGAGACTGCCGGCACCGGAACAGCTTCAACTCTGCAGGCTGCACCTGTGATGGGAAAGCTCCCTTCCTTTCAGCTGCTTGACGAAACCGGCGCGGAGTTCGGCAGTGAGCGGCTCAGCGGAAAACTGTGGGTCGCCAATTTCATCTTTACAACCTGCCAGGCCACTTGCCCCGAACAGACAAGCTGGATGAGAAAACTGCAGGAACGTATTCGAACTCAAGCCGTCAGCTCCGGGATTCGCCTGGTGAGCATCACGGTGGATCCGGAAAACGATACGCCCGAAGTTCTCGCCAAATACGGCGCCGACTACCAGGCCAAAGCAGGCCTCTGGAAGTTTCTGACAGGCGAACGTGACGCGATCTGGAACCTCGCCAAAGACGGATTCAAGCTGCCGGTTCAGGAGAACCCCAGCGACACGCAGATGCCGATTTCCCACGACTCGAAGTTTGTCGTCGTTGATCGGTCGGGGCAGATCCGCGCTTATGTCGATGTGCTCGCCGAAGGCGGTATCGACAATCTGCTGAAGACAATTTCGATGGTCGTTGCCGAACATGATCCGGGGGAAGGACCGTGGGATGTCGAAGGCGAGTCCGTCACGCACCTGGCTCAGCCACCAGACATTCTCGATCTGGAGTGGCTCGACGGACGCGACCAGGCTCAGATCGACGCCCTGAAAAAGGCCGACGTCTATCACAACTTCGGCTTCACAGACCGTCGTGACGAATCAGGAATCACGTTCAAAAATCAGATCGTCGACGAGCAGCGGTGGCGACTTCAGGTCAATCATTACGACCACGGAAACGGTATCTGCGCTGCCGACGTCGACGGAGACGGACTGGTCGATCTTTACTTCGTGAACCAGGCTGGACGGAATGAACTGTGGCGGAATCTCGGCGGAGGCCATTTTGAAGACATTACCGAAAAATCCGGCCTCGCGGTTCCCGATCGAATCAGCATCAGCGCGGCCTTTGCCGACACCGACAACGATGGAGACTCCGACCTATTCGTGACGACCGTGCGAGGCGGCAATCTATTCTTCGTGAACGATGGCCAGGGCAAGTTCAGCGACGAAACGGACGCGGCCGGGCTGAGTTACAGTGGCCATTCCTCGGCCCCGGTGTTTTTTGATTACAACCGAGACGGGAAGCTGGACCTGTTTGTGTCCAACGTTGGCAGATACACGACCGACGAGGCAATCCCGGTCCGCGAGGACCGCTTTACCCGTCTGCCTCAGCCCGAGGTCAAATACTACACCGGCATCAAGGAGGCATTCGGCGGACATCTGAAATCGGAACTGAGCGAACGCAGCCTGCTTTACCGAAACAACGGCGACAACACATTCGCCGACGTGACCGATGAAACCGGTCTGATTGATGAATCATGGTCAGGCGACGCGACCCCGATCGACGCCGACAACGATGGCTGGCTCGACCTTTACGTCCTCAACATGCAGGGAACGGACGAGTTTTACCGAAATGTCGAAGGGAAGAAGTTTGTCCGCGAGACGGTCGAGCGGTTTCCTCACAGCCCGTGGGGCGCGATGGGCGTCCAGGTCACCGACTTCAACAACGACGGCCGGTTTGATCTTTTCCTGACCGACATGCACTCAGACATGAGCGAAGACGTTGGTCCAGCTCGTGAGAAACTCAAATCACGGATGCAGTGGCCAGGCTCGTTCCTTGCCACCGAAGATCGTGGCATCTATGGGAATGCCTTCTTTACCCAGATGGAGAACGGTCTGTTCACAGAGCAGTCCGACAAGCTCGGTGCCGAAAACTACTGGCCTTGGGGGCTTAGCGCCGGCGACCTGAATGCCGATGGATTTGAGGATGCTTTCCTCGCCTCAAGCATGTGCTTTCCGTATCGCTACGGAATCAACACAGTCCTCTTAAACAAATCCGGCCTGGGCTACATCGACAGCGAATTCGCGGTCGGAGTCGAACCACGACAGACGCCGATGATCGTTCCGTGGTTCGAGTTGGACTGCGATGGAAGGGACGCCGAAAGTCGTCTGGCCGCCGGACGATCCGGACGTGTGGTCATCTGGAGTGCCGTCGGCTCCCGTTCCTCGGTGATGCTCGACCTGGAGGGCGACGGTGACCTGGATATCGTTACGAATGAGTTCAACACGGAACCTCAGGTGCTCATCAGCAATCTCGCTGAGAAGAACCCGGCACTCGCCTTCCTGAAAATCCGACTGATCGGGAAACAATCCAATCGAGACGGTCTCGGCGCCGTGGTCACCGTGATCGCGGGCGAGACGCGGCAGCATCAGCTGCACGACGGGCGATCCGGCTACCTTTCGCAAAGCAGCCTTCCGCTGTACTTCGGCCTCGGCAAAACTCCTCAGATCGATGCGATTGAGGTCCGCTGGCCTAGCGATGAGTTACAACGGATTGAGGGGCCAATCGAAGGAAACAAGACGCTGACGATTACTCAGGAGTGATCCGTCTCGTTTTCAATTGTTCCGGAATGCCGTTCAGTTTCTTCCTCCACCAGACCAAGACTCATGACGTCTCCCGCTGACAACCACTCCGAAAGCAAAGCTGCCCAGCAGAGCAACAAAGGGTGGTACATTGCCGTCGTTGCCTTTCTGCTGATCGCCCTGCCGCTTGGCTGGTGGAGGTTTGCAGAATACCAGAAGCAGGCACGCTGGAAGCGCAGAGCCGAACTCAACACCAGATGTCGGCAGCTTGCCGACGAGGGCAAATGGGCCGAAGTGGAGCAGTTGGCCCTCGAATGGCGGGACTGGAATCCTGACTCGGACGAGAGCCTGCTCTTTCTGGCCGACGCCCGTCTCAATCAGGGAGACGTCGTCGAGGCACAGGACTATCTGCAGCAGATTCCAGACACCAGCGACAAAGTCGTGCCTTCACTGCTGATGGCCAGTGAACTCCTGCTCGGGCCGGCCAATCTTCCACTCGCTGCTCCGGAAACACTTCAGCGAATTCTGGAAATCGATCCGTTACGGATAACCGCTCAGCAGCGCAAGACCGCACAACAGCGACTGATTTTCTTCTACGCCCTGACACTGCAGCGAACGAAAATGCTCAAGCAGCTACGTCAGGCCGTCGCGACGCGCAGCGAGCCGATCGAGGCGTACGTGTACCTGGTCCTCTCCAGCCACATGACCCTCACCAATGGTATCTCTTTCACCAGTCGCTGGCTGCAGTCGGATCCCGAGAATGAGCTTCTGAAGGTCGCCCGGGCCGTTCACTATGCCGATACGATGGACAGCGCGGCCAGTGCCGACGAGGAGCCGGAAGCAGAAAAGCAGGCACGATATCAGAGCATGGTCAATCTGCTGACCGAGTTCCCGCAGAACCGCACACTGCTTCGTTACTTCCTGGGGAAACAAATACAGGACTTCGATGTTGAGGCCGTCGGCCAGTTGCTTGAGCAGATTCCCAAGTCCACCGACGAGAGCCTTTTCTGGCGATACCGCGGCTGGTATCACGCTCAAAAGGATGAGATTCAAAAAGCCGAGCGGGCCTATCGCGAGTCGCTCAACTTCGATCGTCTAGACTGGCACGTCTGGCACGAGTTGGCCGGCGTGCTGCGGCGAAACCGGGAACTCGACGAAGCAGAGAAAATGCAGAAGATTTCCGTCGCGGGAAAGGATTTGCGAAAGGAACTCCGCCAAATGCCAAACGTCGCAGCGGTCACACCGGAACTGCTGACACGAATACGAGACTACGCGGAACTGTGTGGCGACGTTTTGGTGACTCGATCGCTGTCAGCGCGCATCGAAGAAATGAATTCGGCTCCATCCGAACCACTCCCAATGACAACGGCCAATTAGCCTTTCAGAGTGAAGCAGACTTTTCAGGACAAGGGCCGGCAAAAATGCGACGAGTACTTCTCTGTCTGCTTGGTTTCTGCTGGGTCGGCTTCGCAAGTTCGCTCCAGGCGCAGGTGGATGCTCGAGCAAAGGTCCGCTTCCTCCGAGACATCGCACCGATCCTCAACCGTCACTGCGCGGGCTGCCATGGCCCGAAAAAAACCGAAGGCGGTTATCGACTGCATGTGTTTTCAAATCTGATGACGGCCGGCGAAAGCGAGATGCCCCCGATCATCGTCGGCAAACCAGAAGAGTCGGAATTCTATCGGCGACTGGTTGAGACCGACGAAGACCTCCGAATGCCTCAACTCGATGATCCATTGTCAGCGGAGGACATCTCTCTCGTTCGAACCTGGATTCAGCAAGGAGCGAATTTCGATGGCTCCGATAAGCAAGCGGTGTATCGAACGATCATGCCGCCGCGCGAGCATCCCGCTACTCCGGAGAAGTACCGGCGGCCCGTCCCGATTCAGGCCATCGCGTTCTCGCCTGACGGCAGCCAACTGGCAGTAAGCGGCTATCACGAAGTCACCTTCTGGGATCCACAAACCGGTCAACTGGCCGGGAGGATTGGGCGGCTGCCGCAACGTCAGCAGGCACTCTCGTTCAGTCGCGACGGCTCGAAGCTGCTGATCGGCGGTGGCACCCCTGGCGACTACGGCGAAGTTTGCGTGGTCAATTGGAAATCAGGCAAGCGGGAACGGGTACTCGGCACGTTTCAAGACATCGTTCTCGACGCTGCCTTCAGCCCGGATGAGTCGCTGATCGCTGCGGGCTCGGCCGATCGCACGGTTCGCACCTGGGATGCCGGAACCGGGAAGCTGAGGTGGGACACGCTTGTACATTCTGACTGGGTGACGGGAATCAGCGTCAGCCACGACGGTCGTTTTGTCGCCAGTTCCAGCCGTGATTTCACAGTCAAAATTCACGACGCGAAAACCGGCTCACTTTTCACAACCTTCAACGGGCATCAACGACAGTACGGCCCTTTCACAGGACGTTTTCGGATTTACGATGTCAAGTTCTCGCAATCCGGCCCGCTGGCGTTTTCCGTCGGTGAAGGCAATGCCGTCCGGATCTGGGAAGCCGAGAAAGCTCGCGACGAAAATGGAACGGCCGGCGACATGGAAGCCCGATTCGCAAAACGAGGCCACACAAGATACATCGATTACGGTACGAAGAAGACGGTCTACCAGGTCTGCGTGGCAGGCGAGCACGTTTTTCTGGCGACCGGTGATGGAAGCGTCACTCAGTTTGAGGTCGCCTCGGCGAAACGAGTTCGGGACTACACAGGCCACGCACAGCGAGTCTTCTGCGTGAAGGCTCATCCAAATTCGAACCACCTCGCGTCTGGATCATTCGACGGGGAAGTCCGCGTCTGGAACACAAAGACCGGAAAACTGATCTCCGCCTTCAAGGCCTCGCCCGGTTTTGAGTCTCGGGTCACAGTCCGCACCGAATGACGAATCGTCTGCGGCGCCGCTTCGCTGGACAAGCCGCCCGCATTGCGTATCGTTCGGGAGCCCTACGAACTGACTCCCGCAAAAAAGGCACCCCATGAGCGCTGAAGCACGCGTCGCCAAACTTGGACTGGAACTTCCTGAAGCCCCGGCACCGGGCGGCAATTACACGCCGATGGTTCATGTCGATGACATCTGCTACGTCTCCGGCCACGGCCCGCTCAAGCCGGATGGCGAGATGCTCAAGGGGCGAGTCGGTTCAGAAGTCTCGGAAGAAGACGGCTACGCGGCCGCACGGCAGGTGGGTCTCGCGATGCTTGCGACGCTGCGAGCCAACCTCGGCAGCCTCGACCGAGTCGTGCGGGTCGTTAAAGTGCTGGGCATGGTCAATGCCGCACCGGACTTTGAAACCCACCCGAAAGTCATGAACGGCTTCAGCGATCTGATGGTCGAGGTTTTCGGCGATCCCGGCCGGGCCGCCCGCAGCGCGATCGGCATGGGCTCGCTGCCCGGCAACATCTCAGTCGAAGTCGAGGCGATCGTCCAGGTCAGCGCCGAGTAATCGCTACTCAATTTTCATGCCCTCGTATTTCGCGACGCGTTCCAGGTCGCGAACAAGCTGCCTCACCGAATTCGGCCGATCTTCCGGTCGCTTTTCCAGCAACTGCATCACGACCCCCTCAAAAAGCGCCGGAATCGACAACTGCCTGGTCGTCGGTGGCACTGGTGTGTCTTCGAGGATCATCTGAGTCGTCTGAGCCGGGCCACGGCCTTCGAGTGGCGGGCGTCCTGTCAAAAGCGCATAAAGAACTGTCCCAAGCGAATAGAGATCCGATCGCGTGTCGATGGGATTGCCGGACCCGGCGACCTCAGGAGACATCCAGGACAGTTCGCCGATGTCGAAGACCTGGCAAAGGTTGGCGTGGCTAAGGACCGCTGCCGCCCGGGCTTCCCGGTAGAAGCGTTCGCGATACTCCTCGTCGTTCGGATCGAATATTGGGATTTTCAGCGCGACGTTGCGGCCCAGTTCCGTGTCGCGAGCCTCTGCACGCGCGAGGTCGACTTACCGGACTCGGGCATAACGCAACCTTTCTGCGAAACGGCGAAGCGACATGAGAGGGCGGCCTCTCCCCCTGCACCCCTCGTGCAAGGCCTCTTCAGGATCCCGTTTTCGATGCGCGGAACGCAAGAATCGTTCCCGCTCATATCGTTGCGGCGAGTCGACTAACGAAGGCGAGTGCTGCGAGCCCGCAAAACGCTGGCCGCGGACGGCACGGCGATGAAACGAGCGTCGGCCGAACTGGTTCGCACCGGAGCCTGATCGCGACTGCTGGCTCGCGGAGTCACGTTGATCCAGTCGCTGTCGGCCGCTCGCGGAGTTTCCAGGTAGCGAGGATCGGGAACCGGGGCGAGATGGCTTGCCGGCTCGGCGATCCGCTTCAGTGGTCTCAGATCCGCGTGGGCCGGATCCGCCGCGGCGGTCCGAGGCACGACCGGCTGGCTGGCGACGGGAGAGGCCGGCAGCGTTGCAATCGTCGGTGCGCAGGTGTGGTAGCCAGCGGAAACCGGAATTTGCGTCGGAACCGTCGTTGTGCGGGTCGTATAAGTCGTCTGCGGAACTCGCTGAGTCACTTGGTAAGGCACCTGGTGATAGCTGACGCGAGTCTCATAAATCGTCTCGGGCACCTGCTGAGTCACCATCTTCGGCACCCAGATCTTGTGCCATGCTCCACGGTCCAAGGTCACGTTGCGATAACGCGTCACTGGAACCTGCTTTGACTCAGCCTGCATCCGATACTCAGTGCGAGTCACGTCCCCGTAGGTCACCTGGGGCACTCGTTCGGCGTCAGGCCGATAGCTACCCGGTGGCCGGTAGCTCACCTGAAGAGCACAGCCGCACGGCTGAGACTGACACATCGAACACGGATTACACGAGCAGCTGCCCAAGGGATGTCCGCAGAAAATGCCGGCCTGCAGCGTCGTAAACACAACGGGACATGCAAGAACGGTCAAAAGCGTCGCGGCGGCCAGCTTCCACATGATCGACTCCCTCCGATCCAAAGATGGCACGGCCCGCACAGCGCAGGATCGGCCTGAGTGGCTTGATCGGCAGAATCGGCAAAGTCGCTTGAGTGGAAGTCGGAGCAAGCGTCGAGGGAACCGTGGGAATTCACTTGGCGAACCTGCGATGCAGCGCAGCGAGCGTCCCGCTCACCGTCCTCAGATCTCCCACGATCACAAACGACCGAAACGAGTAGTCACCAGGCTCAACTCCATTGAGGTCCCGGATGCGGAAAACACAATTCCACTTCACAACTTTCTGTTTCTCAAAGCGGAATCGTCCGTAGCCCGCCTCCTCGTAGCCTTTCGAAGGTTGATTCGGCGAGAAGACACCCATCGCGTGCGAACCATTTTTCGTGGCGAGAACCACCGGCATCGACTGCTCGCCAGGCCCGTCCGAGAGTGGCTCGAGCTTTTCCGTTTTCGGGTTGAACTTCCAGAAGCGGCTGAAATCAGGAGGCATGTAGCCAGTCACCGCTTCAAATTGAGCGTAGTTGTGCCTTTCGGAAATGGGCATGCTGAACGTCACGTCGTACTGAACGACGTGAGGAAACCCGTCGATGCCGATGCGGACCCGCTTCGTCAGCAGGTGATCGGAAAGCAATCTCACATTCTTTGCGGGGTGACCTCCCGACTTCTGCCCCGGCGCCAGCCAGAAGGCCATCTGCGTCGTTGTCTGCAGCACGTTTTTCTGCGCAACAATATGAAGCAGCCGGCTGGTCGAGGTCTCGCCAGCTCCGTCATTTCGCGAGCCGGCTTCCGTCGGGTTGAAAGTCTCCCCCGTGAAGCGTAACCGAAGATCAAAATTCGCCGCCGACTGCAGCTGCCGGCCGTGATCGACGCTGTTAATAAACTCCCGCCCGTTCCAGGTCAGCGAGTGAATCGCCCCCGCCAGTCTCGAAGTGGTCGTAATGACAATTTCAGAGCCGAGAACCGGGCTGCGGATCACGCTGTTTCCACTCGGCGACTCTCCTCCGTCTGCGACTGAGCAAATCGTGAGGGTAATCGGAATGAGAAGACTGCATCGATGCATTGAAAACTCCTGGTACGACCTTATCGCAAGGTATCCTGGCAGGCAGACGGGCAACGTCACAAGAAGATTGAGGGAACAGGCAACTGGCCATCAGGGCCCTGAAATAATCCCAAGTCGTTTTGTGGCGGCAGGTTGAGATTCTCAAACTTCACCGTTACACTGCCTCGCTTCCCGCCGGATTCTGCTTTACGGTGGCCAATTCGATTTAAGACACGTCGCCCGCAAGTCGTTTTGTGGAAAAGCGTTGCGACCTCTGTAGCCTGATGGAACCGGTATGTTCGAAGGCATCACCGACAACTTAAAGAACGCGCTGTCGTTCCTGAATCGCGGTCGTCTTACCGAGGCGAATGTTCGCGAGGGAATGCAGAAGGTGCGGCAGGCGCTGCTGGAAGCCGACGTCAATTATGACGTCGCCCAGGATTTCATCGCCCGCGTGACCGAGCGGGCTATCGGCGACGATGTGCTGAAGTCGCTGAGTCCAACGCAGCAGATCATCGGGATTGTCCATAACGAGCTCGAAGAGCTAATGGGCCCGGTGGATCACTCGCTCAACATCCGCAAAGGCGAGATGACCATCCTGATGATGTGCGGTCTGCAGGGATCGGGAAAAACGACGACCTGCGGCAAGCTCTCGCGTATGCTCAAAGAGCAGAAGCTGAATCCCTACCTGGTCGCGGCTGACCTGCAGCGACCGGCGGCGATTGACCAGCTGAAAGTGGTTGGCGACTCGGTTGGCGTGCCAGTTCACACCGAAGACCCCGCGCAGACGACTCCACTGAAAGTCTGCCAGAACGGAGTCAAGAAGGCGAAGAGCGAAGGTGCGGACGTCGTCATCCTCGACACGGCCGGTCGGCTGCACGTCGACGACGAATTGATGGCCGAGTTGGAGCAGATCGACCGGAAGGTCAGCCCGCATCAGATTCTGCTGGTCTGCGACGCGATGACCGGGCAGGACGCAGTCAACTCGGCGAAGGCATTCAACGATGCCCTCGAAGTTGACGGCGTGATTCTCACGAAGCTCGATGGAGATACTCGCGGCGGTGCGGCTCTTTCTGTCAAAGCCGTTACAGGCGTCCCGATCAAGTACATCGGAGTTGGCGAAGCTCTCGACCGGCTCGAAGCGTTCCACCCGGACCGGATGGCCGGGCGGATTCTCGGTATGGGCGATGTCGTCACGCTCTTCGAGAAAGCTCAGCAGGAAATGGACGAAGAGGAGATGCTCGCCGCGCAGGAAAAGATGCGCGACGGCACGTTCACACTCCTCGACTTCCAGAAGCAGATGCGGCAGATGAAAAAAATGGGGTCCATCAAGGACATCATGAAGTACATCCCCGGGATGGGTGGGATGGCTGATGCGATGTCTGCTGCCGGTGACCCGGAGAAGGACCTGAAGCGGATCGACGGCATCATCAACTCGATGACGCCCACTGAACGCGAGAATCCGAATCGGATCGATCGAGGTCGCCGCAATCGTATCGCCAGCGGAGCGGGCGTCGATCCGTCCGAAATCAATGCCTTGCTGAAGCAGTTTGGCGAGATGGCAACGATGATGAAGCGGATGTCCGGCATGGGCGCAATGGAACGGATGAAAGCGGTTCAGGACATGGCACGCTCTGCCGGCAACGATCCCACGGGACAGATTCGAGTTCAGAAACAGCGCAGCCGACGTGGACCGACGGACGTTCGCAAGGCGAAGGAGCTGAAAAAAAAGAAACGTAAAGACTCGAAGAAGTCGAGAAAGCGAAATCGTTAGACCAGAACAGTCACACAAACAAAGCCGGCTGCGGCCGGAGCGAGTTACTCAGTAAGGAGTTTTGACGTGGTAAGAATTCGACTCAAGAGGATGGGGCGGACACATCGGCCGTTCTACCGAATCTCGGTGATGGACGCTCGCAAGGCGCGGGACGGCCGCTCCATCGAAGACATTGGCTACTACGACCCAATGGTCGCCGATAAATCTCAGCGTGTGAGCGTGAAGATGGACCGGTTCGACTACTGGGTCGGTGTGGGAGCTCAGCCGAGTGACAACGTTGCGACGCTGATTAAGAAAGTCAAAAACAACAAGTGGACTGCGGGGGCCGACGCTCCGGCTCTCATCGCTCCGAAACAGCCGGAACCGGAAGCCGCTCCGCCAGCCGATGACGCGGCTGCCGAAAGTGCTGACGCTCCGGCCGCTGAGGGTGGTGAAGAGGTCGCTGCGGAAGCTCCGGCCGAAGAGTAAGCCGGCTCCACTGGCGGGTGTTTTTAAGCAATGCGTTTCGATGTCCTCACCCTGTTTCCGGGCATGTTTCCGGGTTACTTCGGGCAAAGCCTGTTGAAACTCGCGATTCAGAAGGGGCTCGTCGAAACGAAAACCTGGAACATCCGCGACTGGGCCACCGGCAATCACAAATCCGTCGACGACAAACCTTTCGGAGGCGGTCCCGGGATGTTGATGATGTGTCAGCCGGTGCTCGACTGTGTCGAGCATGTTCAGGCCGACGGAGATTCGCCCGGACAGGTGATCATGCTGACTCCTTCGGGACGACGCCTCGATCAGAATCTGGTCACAGAGTTGGCAACGAAGGATCGAATTCTGTTGCTCTGCGGCCGCTACGAGGGGTTTGACGAGAGGATTCGTAAAACTCTTCAGCCGATGGAGATCTCCATTGGCGATTTCATCTGCAACGGCGGTGAGGTGCCGGCGATGCTGATCATCGACACGGTCATCCGGATGATCCCGGACGTGCTCGGTGACGAGACCAGTAACAAGTACGAATCGTTCGCAGACACAGGACTGCTTGAGTACCCGCAGTACACTCGCCCCCGCGAGTACAACGGAATGCCGGTGCCAGACATCCTGCTCAGCGGAAACCACAAAGAGATCGCTCGCTGGCAACTGGAACAGTCCATCGAGGTGACAAAGCAACGTCGCCCGGAACTGTTCGAAGCCTGGCGTGAGCGAACTCCGGAAGAGTCAAAGAATAAACGGCGAGACAATTAACGCATCCCGCCAGAAACAGAGAAACCCGAACTGAAAGGGTTCAGCGATGAGAAACAAACTTCTCGAACAGGTTGAACAGAGCAGTCTTCGCGAAGAACAGCTCGCATTCGAAATCGGCGACACCGTGGATGTTCACTGCCGGATTCTGGAAGGTAACAAAGAGCGAATTCAGGTTTTCAGTGGCGTCGTCATCGCCCGTAAAGGTGGCGGAGTGAGCGAGACGTTTACCGTCCGCCGCATCGTGGCTGGCGAGGGCGTCGAGCGAATTTTTCCTGTCCACTCTCCGAAGATCGCAAAGCTGGTCGTCAAGCGGCACGGCAAAGTGCGCCGAGCCAAGCTGTACTACCTCCGCGAGCGTGTCGGTAAAGCCACCCGCCTAGCCGAACGCCGCGCCAAAAAAGAGGGATAGTCGAACCGTTCGTAAAAAGCCCGACCGCGCCATGCGGTCGGGCTTTTTCGCGTACTGACAAACGCGAAGCGGATGATTTGCGCATCCCTGCTGCCCGAATCCTGGCAAGAACCCCCTTGTCCATCTGGCCAGATTTTCCAGAGTAAGAATGCGAGAAGAACCGTAAGTTTGCGATCAAAAAGTTGCGAGGTTTCTTTCAGTGACTGGTTCGTTTGCACAGAGAAAACTCGGAAAGACGAAAGTCACACCGAGTGGAGTGCCGGATGCGCAACGTGGAACGAAGGGCAGACACAAAGGTCGTTCTTTGACATTGTGCCTTTAAGGGATTTACGAGTTTTCCGGTAGAACAATGATTCCGAGCAGGGCGGAGTTTTGCCCTACGGTCACACAGTTACCCGGTTGCTCTCGCGGGATGTTTTTTGATTCCGATGCAGGCCAGGCAAAACTCCATGGCCGCCCAGAATTTCACGAGTTCCAGAATGGGATTTAAAATATTCGTGACGGCACAGTAATGCGTACTGAATGGAGAATGATGGTGCAGGCCATGATGCCTTGGCGTCTGGATCAGACACATGTCATGTAACAGATTAACGACCCAGTGGTTGTCCCGGCGTGCTTTGTGTGACCAGACATGGATTTCAGCGCCAAACCCGGCAATGAAAATGGCTAGCTTCAGCCACCATGGACCTCCGAACCAGACACTGAACAACATCACAACACTGGCGGTAATCATCGTTTGACAATTGCGATCCCAGAAACTCCCGCGAGTAACCAACAGGGGATCCTGATGGTGAATAATGTTCGGCTCGATGACCAGTTTTCCGATCAGCCTCCAGTTGGGGTTACCATAAGTATCCTCCCACCAGTGAATCACTCCGGTCATTAGATCGGCTAATAACAATGCAATAATAACTCCAGGAAGCATCTGCATTTCTATCCTCCCCCTGCTCTCTGCCCTTCCACACCACGGCAACTGAATATCCATTTCTGAACAGAAGTCTCCGCTGATATCGGAGCTTTGCCTTCAATGTGAGGATGTGCATTTCCATCAGTGGTACACAGACGAACCACGCGTCACGAGGCGATGAATACGACACACATATAACTGAGAAACTTCGCAAAAAAGTCAGCCTCGTTTGTGTACCCGTAGGGGCAAACAACTGAACCGGCCTTAAAGCTTTTTGGTAATCAGGTTGGTCTGCATTTGAAAAACCGGACGATGTGTTATGAAGGTTTCCAGAGCCCGATCCGGGCGAGGAGACCTTCAAATGAGTACGAGACGACGACGGCGGCATCCTCCGGATGCAGATTGTCCGGAAGCTTCGCGATGCGTATGCGATGCTGAGTGCAGGCAAGGATGAGGCGGCAGTGCCTCAGGCCCTTGAAGTGACTCAGTCGACTTACGACCGCTGGCGGAAGCAGTACGGCAGGATGAAAGCGGAAGAGGCTCGCCGGCTGAATGAGCTCGAAGACAAGAATCGGCGGCCGAAGCAGATCGTGGCGAACCACACTCTGGACATCGAGATGCTCAAGCACATCAACCAGGGAAACTGGTGAGCCCTTCTCGAAAGCGAGCCGCCGGGCATCAGCTACAGACAAAGTTCGGAATCTCGAATTGTCGCGTGCTGGATCAGCCGCGAAGCACTCCGCGTTACGAGTCACAGCCTACATCGAACGGGGGTCACCTTGGGAGAACGGCTATGCCGAGAGCTTCCACAGTCGCCTGCGAAATGAGTTCCTGGCGACCGAGGAATTCGAGAGTCTGACTGCGGCCCGGCGTCTGAGGACGCTGTGGCAGGATGACTACAACCTGAACCGGCCACACAGCTCGCTGGAGTACCAGACCCCAGCCGAGTTCGCGGCCCGCTGTGCTGCTTCCGCTCCGGCTACGCCTGCGCTCCAGCAGCACAGCGAACTTACCTGCCCCGACCTTCATAACGACTGGATCAGGAATTCAATACAGGCCAGTATGCCACCAAGCCGCCCATGGCATTGGAACCTGCCAGCGACGACTTCAGCATCGACTGACCCAATCAGCTCATTCCCGAACCCGTAATGAATTACACTGTGCGCCCTACGGGGTCGTCACACGAAGTGGCTCGACAAACGCGATCGCAAGTCGCCTGATGGGAAGCATGACTCGCCCGGTACTCACTGCTGATCCAGGACTCTGGCCAACAGATCAGCTGACCTGCCCCCGGGAATGGAGCCACTCTTTAAGTGGTGATGTGATATGTCGAGGCGTCACGAGAACGGCTTTGACGTTTCCGTGGCATCGCGAACTCCCTTGAGGATGGCAGAAAAGCGGTAGAAACCACGCTCTACAACGCGCTGCCACGTCGACAGGTAATCGTCACTTACTATTTGGCAGTAGCTTAGCAAATCGGGACGACAGGATTTGAACCTGCGACCTCTTGACCCCCAGTCAAGCGCGCTACCAGGCTGCGCCACGTCCCGTTTTCTCTGGTGAAAGCAGCGTGAGCGGTGGGCTCACGGAAGAAAAGAGTCAAACAGAAATAGAGTGCGCAAGAGAGGACTCGAACCTCCACGGGCCGTAAGGCCCACCAGGCCCTCAACCTGGCGCGTCTGCCAATTCCGCCACTTGCGCGAAAGACACTCTCAAAGGGAGACGGATTATATCAGCGGGTTCGGTCTCCTCAACCGTCAGGGGTTCCAGCCAATCGTTGCCGAACTTCGAACTGGAATGCAGGGCACAGAAATTAACTCTTGGGCTCACTCGCTGTCGAGATGCTGGATGGCTTCCTCGCGAGTGGCAAATTCCGGCCAGAGTTTGCCGAATTTAATGCACTTCAGCAGGTCCCGCATATTTTCCGAGGCACAGCAAAAGACCGCTTTACCTCGCTTCTGTTTCGTCTTGGTCAGGCACCGCAGAATCGAGCTGATAATCACAGAGTCCACGTAGTCGACGTCGGACAGGTCCACAATGACGTGCTTCGTCGAGGGAGCATCGACAGCGCGGTAAAGCGCATTGGACTCCAGATGGACTTCTTTATGATTAAACTGCAAAGCAGGCCCTTGGGGCAGCACGACGAACTTGTCGTCAATTCGTTCGACTTTGAAGACCTTTTCCAAGTCAGGCATCACACCTCTCCGCAGACTGGAGACAGGACGCAGTGAGAAGCAGAGCAAGAATGAATGAAGGGCATGACGCTTTCCTGAAGAAGTCGAAGGCGGATCTCTCTTGTTTGTAGACCTCTCTTCTCTATTCGGCAACTGGCAACAAGACCGGAATCCGACTTCGAGAACCCATCATCAGGAAAAGTCAACTTTTCCAGACGTCGAGCCGCATGAATGCCTCCGGACAGGACGCAAGATAATTCTGGTTAAAGGCATAGGATCAGGCCGACGACAAGGACGCTGGGAGACCCCATACAAAGCAGCAGTCACGGAATCCTCGAGCCAGCAGGTTAAGAAACGTAGCAGAAAGGGCAACATTGAGGCAGCATCGATTTTGCGATCCGGTCAGGACTGATAGTCTGCGGTCGGAACCTGACAGTTTGCGAGCTGAGGGCACGCAAGAATCATTGGTGAAAGGGATCGTATGGAAACTGCCACGGGCACAACCGTGATTCGAAACGGGCAGATCATTGACGGGACGGGCGCTACTCCGGTTCCCGATGGAGTCATTCAGATTCAGGAGGGGCAAATCGCCTATGCCGGAGACGCGGACAATGCTCCGACATTTGAAGCGGATTCTGAAATCGACGCCCGAGGCGGAACGATCATGCCGGGTCTGGTCGAGGCTCACTTTCACCCAACTTACTTCAATGTCGCGGCCCTCGAAGACCTCGACATCAAATACCCCGTCGAGTACGTCACGCTGCTTGCAGCGGCGAATGCGAAGCTGGCTCTGGAATGTGGTTACACAGCCGCTCGCAGTGGCGGCAGCCTCTTTAACATCGATGTCTGGCTCAAGAAGGCGATCGAAGAGGGGATCGTCAATGGACCGAGGCTGACAGCGAGTGGACGGGAGATCTGCGGAGCAGGAGGGCTCATGGACTGGAATCCCGAGTTCCGCAAGATCGGTATGGAAGGCCTCATCCTGCTGGTCAACGGGGCGGACGAGGCTCGGACGGCGGTTCGCAAGCTGGTTAAGGACGGTGTCCAATGGGTCAAGACCTACCCGACCGGTGATGCGGCCGCTGCTGAGGTCAACGACCATCACACACTCTGCATGACCTTCGAGGAAATGCACGCGGTCGTACAGACAGCTCATAACCATAACATGAAAGTCACCGGCCATTGTCGAGCGACCGAAGGAATCAAGAACGCTCTGCTGGCCGGCTATGATTCGCTCGAGCACGGCACGTTTATTGATGACGAAACTCTCGAACTACTTCTGGAACGAGATGTCCCCGTGGTCCCGGCGTTGTACTTCGAGCAGATGAGTATCGAACGCGGTCCGGAATTCGGCATGTCTCAGGCGGTGATCGGTGGTCACCAGGAGACGCTCGATGGTGGAGCCGAAAGTGCTCGACGGATACTCGAGGCCGGAGGTCGGCTTGGCATGGGAGGTGACTATGGCTTCGCTTGGAATCCTCACGGAGACTACGCTAAAGAGCTGTCCTTCTTCGTGGACTTTGTCGGCCTCAAACCGCTTGACGTGCTGAAGTGTGCCACAAAGACCGGAGCAGAGATCACGGGTCGTGACGAAGAATTCGGCACGCTTGAAGTTGGCAAACTCGCCGACGTACTGGTCGTTGACGGTGACGTTGCTGGTGACATTTCCCTGCTTCAAGACCGATCACGATTTATCGCGGTCATGCAGGGGGGCGTTGTGAAGTGCGGTCAGATTGCCAATGCAGTATGAGCCGATTCAAAGCAGAAGAAGTCCCCACCCAATGAAAAAGCCTCTCTGCCCGGTTCCGGCAGAGAGGCCTTTGTTTCGAAGGAGTCTCAGACAGATCCGCTCTCGGCAACGCCCTGCCGAAACCGGTCTGTGGTTCCTCAGTCGAGCAGATCCTGCAGTCTGTAGAATCCGGTCTGAAGAATTCGACCAGGACGGCGAGCCGTCTCAGGTGGAGCCGGAGCGATTTCTGGCTTCTTTGGTGCAGCTGGCGTCGATGCTGGCGGAGCTGTGCCGTCGTTGCAACAGCCAGGCTTTCGGCAGCCGCTATCTTTCGGACAGATGTCTTCGCATTTCCAGTCACAGACACAGGCTTCGCCGATCTTCTTCGACGACTTAACCGGCTTCTTCACACACAGTGCCCGCGGGCAGTTGTCGATCTTGAGAGCACGCCTGAGACCGCTCAGCAGCCCTTCCGATTCACACTCACGAGCCGCGCCACAGCCGGCTCCACATTTGCCATTCGGACCACACTTACCGTTGACTCCGCAAGCTCCATTCTCGCCGCAAAGCGAATCGCAAGGGGACGGATCCCACGGGAATCGCGTCGGCGGGATGCAGATCGTCTTGGTTTCGATTTTGTAGCACGTCGCCTTGATGTCGACCTTCTTGACAGTCGGCCTGCACGAAGCCACGTTCCGGTCGGGGTGGCACCCGGCCGGCTTGCAGCCGCCGTCCGCCAAAGCGACTGACGACAGAGTCATGCTGACAATTGTCAGCGTTGAAAGAATTCTCATCGGGATTTCTCCACGAGGGTTGTTGGCTGGTTCGTTTCAGTTGAGGAGCCCGTTCGAGTGACTCGACAGGCGGCAGACTCCACCTGTTGAGCTCACACGAGTTGGCGATCGTTTCTGCTCTGGATCAGAAGTCGACGCGGAATCGGGCACCCAGAATGTCATAGTTGCCGCTGCGGGCAATGGTTGGCGATCTCGAGTTCGTCGCTCCCGTGATTTCGCCGTGGATGTAGTTGAACTGCAGGCTGGCATTGGGATTCCAGTACCAGTTCACAGCCAGTGTGAAGGCCGACCCCTCGCCGCCGGATATGTCCTCATCGTTCATGTTGAGGTACGAGTACCGGCCGGCGATCTGCCACGCCCCCCAGCCACCGTCAACGCAGTCGTCGTCGCAGGTGTTAACCAGGAAGAAGTTCTGGAAGGGTTTCGGACGACCGAGCTGACCGGTCTTCCGGTCCCATGGCATATGCTCGCCAGTGAGGAAGTAGGAGATGTATCCGTAACCGCCCCAGAAATGGACGTCCGGGTTGCCGTCTCCACGAGCCACCCACGAGTTTTCGATTTCGCCCACAAGCTGCAGCGGGCCGAAGTTCATGGCCGTTTCCAGACCAAGCTGCTGAATGCTCTCGGCACCGGCAATTCGTCCCGTATCCAGCCAGTCATCACGTGTCCGGGCTTCCGGACGCGTATCGAAGCGTGCTTCGTTGTTGTTGGCGGAACCACCGGTCCCGTCCGGCCACGACATCATGCCGGAGACAGCCCAATGGATGTAGCTGCGCCCGTTGGTGCACTCATCCCAGTAAGCAGTGTTGGCCAGACGACCGGCAACCTGCCCCTGCCAGTGGTCGCCCGAGTAACCTTCATCGCCCTGAGTCAGCTCGGGATTGTACAGTCCCCAGCGCCAGTTCCACTTCAGGTCCGGCGTGATGCCGTAGGAGGCGATACCCAGGCGTCGAGCGTCCTGGTTGAACGCCTCGATCACGAACGGTCGTTCGATGAACACGTTGTAGCGCGAGCTGTTGATGTGATCGAGACCGAACGGTCGCTTCTGGTTACCGATCAGGAGCGTCTGGAAGAACGGCAGATCGTTAAACCCGATATAGACGTCGCGATACTGGAGACTTCCAGGGTTCGCGAACTCCATCTCGATCTTGTATTCCATGTTGTCTTTGATCTTGCCCTTCGCACCGAGTCGGACGCGGCGCCAGATCAGACGATCCTGTGGGTTGCCGTCCCGATCCAGGCTGTTGACACCATCGTCGATGTCCGGAAACGCCCAGGCGTCTCCGTGGATTCGGCCAGAGATCTTCATGGTCGAATTGGAAGTGCCGTCCTGGGTGAAGCCCTCATCCAGTTTCTCGTCAACTTCGACCCACTTGTTCTCAAGCGTTTCCAGCCGCTTGATGATCGGATCGTCTTCATCGACGTAGCTCGTTTCGCGAATCCTCGCCGCACCAGGCACGGATCGAAGAGCCGCGCCTGGAGTCCCGTTGATCGTCGGCGGAAGAACCGGCGCTTCCTGAGTCTCCAGTTCTTCAATTCGTTTCTCTGCCGCCTCAAGCCGCTGCATGAGTGCTTTCAGTTCACTGGCAGATACGCTGACATCCTCAGCCTGAGTGACGCTTGCAGCGCCGAGTCCGATGGCCGCGCCAAGCGCTGCAGCCGCCCATCTTCTGAAAAGCATGGTTAGATCCTTCTGAGTTCACGTGTCCCTGACACAAATTTGGAGTGGCCCTGCTACCGGTTGTGCAGCCTTGGGCGATTCTCGTAATCGACGCGGACCGCCAGCATGCAATGTTAAGAACACAATTGAGGAGCATTCTGCCCCCGTGCTCTCAAGATGAGGTCCGGTTAGGAAAGCTGTGCCGGTTGTAGCGCATCATGCAGGCGGCGGCGGCTGATAAAGTGTGCCGGTTTTAACGATTGACCAGCCTGTGGCATTCACTTCGCGTGACACCTTGAGGCTGCGCCAACGGGCGCGAGTTTCGAGCTCTTCAAGAGATCAAAACTTAAGAAAGAATACCGTCCACGACTTTCCCGTGGACGTCGGTCAGCCGGAAATCGCGGCCCTGATGACGATAGGTCAGCTTCTCGTGATCGATGCCGAGCTGATCCAGAATCGTTGCGTTGAGGTCATGAATGTGCACGGGGTCCTTGACGACGTTGTAGCTGAAGTCATCGGTCTCGCCGTAAACAACGCCCCCCTTGATGCCGGCTCCGGCCATCCATTTGGTGTAGCAGCGTGGGTGGTGGTCTCGCCCGTAGTTCTTCTTCGTGAGTCCGCCCTGGCAGTAGACGGTCCGGCCAAATTCGCCGCCCCAGATCACCAGCGTGTCCTCAAGAAGACCTCGCTGTTTGAGGTCCTGAACCAAGGCGTAGCACGGCTGATCGATGATGCCACACTGGCGACGGATATCGTTCGGCAGATTCCCGTGCTGGTCCCACTGCCGAATGAAGACTTGAGTGAACCGCACTCCCCGTTCGGCCATGCGCCGGGCCAGCAGACAGTTGGCTGCGAATGTTCCCGGCTTCGTTACTTCCGGGCCGTACAGGTCCAGCGTCGCTTTTGACTCGTCCGAGATGTCCGTCAGTTCGGGCACGGACGTCTGCATCCGATACGCCATTTCGTACTGAGCAATCCGCGACTGGATTTCCGGATCGCCCACTTCATTGAACCGCTCACCGTTGAGCTCGCTGAGCCGGTCGAGCATCCGTCTCCGCATTGCTGCTGAAATACCGGTCGGGTTGGAGAGGTAAAGCACCGGATCGCCGGTGGATCGCAGACTGACTCCCTGATGGCGAGTTGAGAGAAAGCCGCTCCCCCAGAGCCTCGAATAGAGCGCCTGCCCGCCAAAGCCACCGTTCACCGTCGAATGCAGGACAACAAACGCCGGCAGGTTCTGATTCATGCTGCCCAGGCCGTACGACATCCACGCTCCGGTGCTGGGTCGCCCCGGAACCTGGCTTCCAGTCTGAATGTAGGTGATCGCCGGGTCGTGGTTGATCGCCTCTGTATTGATCGTCTTCATGACGGCCAGGTCGTCAACCATCTTCGCCGTCCACGGTAGCACCTCGCTCACCCAGGCACCGTTCGAGCCGTGCTGGTTGAACTTGAAAATCGACGGCGCAATCGGAAACCGCTTTTGCCCCGAGGTCATCGTCGTGATCCGCTGCCCGTTGCGGACCGAATCCGGCAAATCCTTGTCAAACCAATCGTTGAGCTGCGGTTTGTAATCCCACATGTCGAGCTGCGATGGAGCACCAGACATAAAGAGGTAGATCACCCGCTTTGCCTTCGGAGCAAAGTGAGGTACATCCGGCAGCCCGCCAATCTGGTTGCGCTGCGGAGTTGGCGCGGCGAACAGATCGGGATTCACCAGAGACGCCAGAGCGGCCGTTCCAATGCCAGTCGCAGCTCGGCCGAAAAAGTGGCGGCGTGTTTCAACCAGTTGAGATTCTCGTATCGGGTTCATGATGAATCCTGTTTGTTTTCCTTTTCGTGATCTGCGGGCCGTAAGGCACCGGATCCCAGCTGATGAAAGCCTTAAAGACTCGGCCGTTTACACGTCGCAGCTCACGGTTATCCTTTGGTCACAGTCTCGCTGAGATTCAGAATCAAATGAGTAACCATCGTCCAGGCTGCCAGTTCGTTCTGGTCGAGCTTCTCGTTTCGAGCTGACTCGCCGACAGAAAGTAGCTGTTTGACCGACTCTGGACTGGCTTTGAATTCAGCCAGCACTTCGTTGAACAGCAAACGCATGCTCTGCAATTCGGTGCTGTTTGGCTTTCGGGTGAGGACGGTTCGGACGGCAAAGGTCACTCGCTGCTCGACGGAATCTCCGCCTTCCGTCATGACCCGCTCGGCAAACCGCCGAGCCGCCTCGACGAACTGCACATCGTTCATCAGGACGAGAGCCTGCAGCGGCGTATTCGTCCTCGCGCGACGAACGGCACAGGTCTCGCGGTCTGGAGCGTCGAATGTCGCCATTGATGGCGGCGGGACCGTCCGCTTCCAGAACGTGTACATGCTGCGACGGTAGAGGGCCTGGCCCTTGTCCTGACGAAAGACACTCGTGTTGCTGCCGCCGAAGCCGACCGGCTTCCACAGTCCGGCCGGCTGGTACGGCTTGACGCTTTTGCCGCCGATCCGGTCGACAAGCAGACCGCCCACGGCGAGGGCCTGATCGCGGATGACTTCGGCGTCGAGCCGGAATCGCGGACCTCGTGCAAGGAGTCGATTCTGCTGATCGACGGCAAGTTTCTCCGCAGCCACTCGCGAGGACTGCTGGTAGGTTGAGGACATCACAATCTGTTTGAGGAATCGCTTCACGTCCCAGCCGGACTCGACAAAGTCGACCGCCAGCCAGTCGAGCAGTTCCGGGTGCGAAGGCTGCTCGCCCTGCACGCCAAAGTCCTCAGACGTTTTGACCAGACCCGTTCCGAAGAACTGTTGCCAGAATCGATTGACGGTAACACGAGCGGTCAACGGGTGCTGCGGCTGGACGAGCCACTGAGCCAGGCCAAGCCGGTTGGCGGGAGCGTTCGGAACCGGCGGAGCAATCCAGTCAGGAACGGCCGACGACACTTTGTCTCGTTTGAGCGTATACTCACCCCGCTCCAGCACGTGTGCCTGCCGCGGCTGCTTTCGGTCCTCCATGATCAAAGTCGCGGGGATTGCCTTTTCCAGACCCGCCATGTCCTGCTTGAGCTTTTCCTGCTTCGCAAACGGCGAGGTCAGTTTCTTCTGGGCGTCTGGATGGACGTGACGCAGGAAGTATCGTGTCAGTTCTCTTTTCTGGTTGTCGTTTCGTTTGTCGCGAGCGGTGTCGAGGACTTTCTGAATATTGTCCGGAAGCTTTGGACCGGGCACCTTCTTTCGGTACTGCTCCCAGGCCCACAGCGACTTCTTCTGCTCATCGGACATTGTGGTCGTCACGATACCAGACGTGTCCCAGTAGACCGTTCCTTTGACCTGAGTGAAGGCCCAGCCGTTGAGTTCGCTGCCTGGCTTGAGGCCAACCTGCTCGGCAGTAACTTCCAGACGGTGCCATTTGCCGGTCTCGGGCAGCGAGCCGATGACGCGGTTCTTCGCGCTGTTCGCTCCGGCGAGGAACGCTTTGTCAGCTCCCCACGTTGCCCGGTGATCCCACGTGCCATCGTTGAACTGAAGCTGAATCGTTTCCGGCGGATTCTTTGGATCGATGTAGACGTAAGTAAAAAGTCGAGTCCCGTCGGTGATCTTCAGTTTGTCGGTCGCCCCGTCAAAAAAATGCTGTGTGATCCCATCGTTCTCAGCCGTATAGACGTGAGACTTCTTTCCGCTGTGCACAGGACTGTCTGGTCCTTCGACAAACTTCCAGGTGCCGCTCAGTCTCGCTCCCGCCGGAGTCGCATCTTCAATCCACAGCAGTTCACCCTCGGCCAGTGCTCCCAGCGGAGCATCCGGTGCAGGGTCTGTGTAATTAAACTCGGCAAGGATTTTTTCCACCTGAGCACTCGCCGTCGCCAGATCAGACTCGTAAGTCCTCTTGAGTGTTTTCTGGTCTTCCGTCGGAACTTTGATCGACGGAGGAGGCAGCAAAGCGTTCCCGTCCATCGCCCGTTCGGTCAGGCTGAAGTAATACGAAAACAGCTGGTAGAATTCTTTCTGTGTAAGCGGATCAAACTTGTGGTCATGACACGCTGCGCACCCCGCGGTGAGGCCAAGCCACACAGTAGCAGTCGTCTCGACACGGTCTACGGCATAGCGGACGTAGTACTCCTCATCGATCGAACCGCCTTCGCTGGTCGTCACGTTGCAGCGGTTGAAACCGGTGGCGACTTTCTGCTCGAGCGTCGCTTCAGGAAGCAGGTCTCCGGCCAGCTGTTCGATCGTGAAGTCGTCGAATCGCTGATTCCGGTTAAACGACTCGATGACCCAGTCGCGGTACGGCCAGATCGATCGCTCGTTGTCCAGGTGCAGTCCATGCGTGTCTCCGTAGCGGGCGGCGTCGAGCCAGAAGCGGGCCATGTGCTCGCCATACTTCTTTGAGGCCAGCAGCCGGTCGACGACTTTCTCAAACGCATCGTCCGAGTTGTCCGCCAGTAAACCGTCGATCTCCTTGATCGTCGGAGGCAGCCCGGTCAGATCGAGTGTCACTCGTCGAATCAGAGTTTCCTTCGAGGCACGCGCCGAAGGTTTGAGTCCGGCTCGCTTCACCCCTTCATGGATGAAGCTATCGATCGGGTTGTTGACCTGCCAGCTGGTGACTGCTTTCAGCACAGTGGTTTTCTTCGGAGGCTCGAACGCCCAGTGGCGAGACCATTCGGCCCCGCTGTCGATCCACTTTTTGAGAAGAGCAATCTGCTTTGGAGTGAGCTTCTTTCCTGAATCCACCGGAGGCATTTTGAGATCGGGATCGCTCGAAGAAATTCGCTCGTAGAGAGAACTCTCCGC
>JACLAC010004111.1_pt1 | contig 35157 bp, 29 predicted proteins | sample 8027881 | NCBI WGS metagenome assembly JACLAC01 (sample SAMN15725517, study PRJNA655200) | protist metagenome | isolation source: fluorescence activated cell sorting (FACS) single amplified genomes of... | place: Spain: Blaines Bay Microbial Observatory, Mediterranean Sea | collected 2016-01-19 | reverse complement strand
AGTCCTGATTGCGTCACGGGGATATGAAGCTTCTGTATTTTCCTTGGAAGGAGGGTCTTGGCTGCCAATGTATCGTTTCATGTGTTCTGCCCAAGCTGGGTGATTCACTAGTTTCAGGAAGGAGGTATCCCTTTCTGCTACTTTATCGAAGGAGATAGAAAAAGGAGGGTCATTTTGTGTCGCTTTCTCTCGCCATTGGGCATCCTCTTTTGTTGCCCACTGATCAATAACTGAGTTCATTTCGGACAAGTGGTCAGTATCAACCGCTTGTTTCAAAATCAAATATCCTTGTAAATCGAATAAATAGTCTTCCATTTCTGTTGGCATTAGAGACTCTTTTCCTTATGCAAATTCTTTGATAGATATACTTGGTGTGCTCAGGATTCATTTGTGTTTCTGCTATATTCTATGACTTCAGGCTTTCTAATCGTTTTTTTGCGTACTAACCAGATAGTTTATCATTAGTGTGCTAATAGCTGGTTAGCGCTATTGTATATCCTTGGGCCATTTCCTATTGTGTTCTTGTAGCCCAGAAATAGTCAGCGTTCCCACCCATTTTTTTTAGTAATGGTGCAGTTACAGAATCTAGTTTTGCCTCCAGGTCGGCAGTCATGACATAACTGATAGTTTCTAAATTTTTTGTTAATTCGGTCTTGTTTCGGGTTCCAACTAATACACAAGACACTGCAGATTTGGCCATTACCCAAGCTATGGCCAGTTGACTCATCGGCTGATTCTCCTCTCGACAAATTTGGCGAATTTGTTCTAACGTTTGCCAAAATTCAATCTCTGCTCCAGTTTCCTCGTGCTTCGACATTTCGCGGTCTGGTCGGAAATGGCGGAAACGGGACTGTTGTGGTGGAATTTCTTCAACACTCCTGAAACGATCAGCCAAAATTCCTTGTAATAGGGGCATATAAGCTAGAATTCCGATTTGGTGTTGATGACATAAGGGTAGAATGTCTAGCTCAATGCCGCGAGACAGTAGGTTGTAGCAGAGTTGGTTGGTTTCAATTGGAGCACCGTAGGAAAGTCCTTCGGATAATTGTTGATGACCATAGTTGCATACGCCGATAGCTCGTATTTTTCCTTCTGTTTTCAATTGAGTTAAGGTTTCAAAAATCTCGTCAGCAGGGTACTTCGGATCTGGCCAATGGATCATGTAGAGGTCGATGTAATCAGTTTGTAACCGTCCCAAGCTGTTCTCTACCTGTTTGGATAGTGTAGCCGGGTTGATATCAGCAGTTTTAGTTCCAATCAAAGCCTCCTGCCGTCGATATTTCAAGGCGATACCGAGTGCTTCTTCGCTTCGGCCATCGTTATAGCCCTCTGCTGTATCAAAAAAGTTTATGCCGGCGTCTAGTGCTGCATTGGCAACTGCATCTACGTCTAACTGTGTTTGATCTCCCCAATAGTCTCCACCTCCGTAAGACCAACAGCCGATTCCTATTTTAGGGAAAACTAATGAAGTAATGTTTTTCGTCATCGTTCATCTCCGATGAGTTGCTCTTAGTGTGAATTTCACAACTGACAAACTTCCAACAGGTTGTTTCTTATGCAATGAAAAAAGTCGTTCAAGTACCATTAATTTTCTTCCTAGGCATTTGAGAATAATAACTGCCTAATATTAAGGAAAGTTGTAAAACCTGTGTTTTCCAGCTAAGGTACACTATTGTTTAATAAACATGTGTCTCTAGATAATTTCATAAGGTGAAAAATGCTTCTATTTTAGTATGCCAAAGAGAATTTCAGATTTAGAATTACCAATACAAAAATTTAAGCTTAGTATTAGCCGTTTGGACGATATTGTATCATTGAAATGGTAATACCGTTTTGTTATTATCCTTCGAGATTTATAAACAAGTGTGTTTGAGGATTCAAATCATAGGTAGATTGAAGCTAAACACACTTTTTTAACCTTTCTGCAGATATCATAAATGGGTGTTTTAATGATATCGAGTGAGGTTCTACAGTCTCTTGGAATTCATTTAGGCTTGCTAAGTATTGACGAACGCAGTTTTCTCGATGAACTAGCCGAAATTGAAGGTAATGCTGCTGGTAGTGCACCACATCAAGAAGAAGGTACCGTACAGCTAAACTGCTTGATAAGGATCCTTTATTCGAGAAGTTTGTCATCACTCCGCGTGTTCTAGCTGGTATTTATTCATGTGATCGGCCCCGATATACAACTCTCATCGCTCTCCAGCAGAACAGTTCTACCCAATGGGCAGGGCCCACTAAGGATTACATACTGATTGGCGCGAGACGGTTGAATTTGGGATTTACTTCGTTTGCAATGCTGCTTTGTAGAGGTAGTCACAGAGTGATAGGCTTGAGACTCCTTAATATGTTTTCGGATTTAATCTTCTTTCCCATAATTGTAATTGCTTCAAGTGATTGGTAACTACTAGATTACCTTTAATCTTTTCCTATGTTTTTTCGGTAAAGATTTAACAAAGGCAAAATAACCTCCTCATCTAGGGGGATCTTACAAAAACCTGATCTATATATCGGTTAGTTCTTTTAGAATATAATTTCGCGTTCAGTCTTTGCCGATTCGTAGCATCCGGAAATCAATTTCTGCAGATTTAGCAATTGTCGATGGTCTTGCATCGTCCAAGGGTTTCCTTCTCGGAGACGCTGTATAATGTCTTTGTCTTGGTTCCGAATGCTCTCGCTCCAACCATTGTTTCCTGACAAAGCAGGGGTTTTATCGACGATTTTCCCATTTTCATCTACTGTTACAGTGAACGGCTCGCTATTAAGTTTCCCTTTGGTTGTAATCATCTCAAAGCAATGGGGGGGTGGACGGTCGTCACACCAGTTTCCTTCCAGCAAATATATGGAACCATTGTCGAAACGTACTAGGGCTGTGAACAAATCCTCGACGTTAAATCGAGCTTTCACTTCCGGGGGGGAAAGAGTGCCGCGTTTCCCTGGAAACAGGCTCCTCATTGACGCGCTAACTGAGACTGGATTTGGAGAACCACCCACCCAGATGGAAAGGTCTAATGCGTGTATCAGTGTAGAGGCAAGGACGCCTCCAGCAGAACTTTCTAGATAATAGTGAGGACCCCACCAAGGTGGATTTACGTGACATCCCCAAGCTTTACAGAACACCGGCGTTCCGACGTTGCCTGATGCCACTAGGTGCTGTAGGTAACGAGAAGTAGGCATATACCGCATATTTGTGCCTAGTTGTACTTGGCGTCCCAGTTTTTCAGCGGTTTCAAGCACCATTTCTGCCTCTTCGACATTCCGCATAAATGGTTTCTCACAAAGCACATCTGCTCCGGACTCTAGTGCTGCAAGTGTCATTTGTGCGTGGGTATTTGGCATTGTGGCAACAATTACCAAATCAAAGCTGTCGGTGTCCAACATCTTCTTGAAGTTATCCGTAGCTCGAGCCTGTGGCCATAGTTCTTTGGCGCTTTGCAACCGTTCAACGCTGAGGTCGCAGAACGCCCGCACCACAGCAACTTCTAAGCCTAGTTCCTTGATGGCTCTTAAGTGGCTTTGTCCCTGTGCTCCGCACCCAATCACACCAATGTTTATCGATTTATCTCTCACGTTTACTCTTCCAGTTGTAATTGTCTATTTGGCTGGCCCAAAATTTCAGGTTTCATCTTGATCAAATGATTTTAGGGAAATATGTCCAGTCTGTCACTGGATCTTTTCGTGCCAATTAATTCCCATTTTTAATGTTTAAGTGGGGAAGTCTAAGTTATGAAAACAACACTTAGTTTTGGGTTAAACTTGGAATTCAGAGTTTGAGGCATTTTGAACAACTTGAAGGTCAGTGTGATATGCTAGCATCGGTTTGTCATTCTATCATGGTTATTGTATTTTGGTAAAGTAGGTGATGTTGACAGTAATTGGGGTTGATGAATTGTGCTGATAGTTTTCTGTAGACTGACAGTTGGTTAGTGTCAGTTAGGTTTTTAGTGGAAAGATTATCTCTGGGAACATTAGGGGGGATAAATCACTGCCAAAATGGTCTGCTCGAAATCAGTAAGGCTGAATTCTTGGTGCCATTGGAGATTTTGCCGATACAGTAGAATCAAAGCTTTTTTGCATCAATGTCCATTTTTTGTCCTGCCAATTTGGATCAGTTGATAGGTCTTGGAATTCCCATGGGTCTTTATCCAGGTTGTATAGTTCGCAAATCCCTTTGTGGTGGTAGTTAACCAACTTCCACTGCCGATCACGGTACATGGTTGCTAGGGTCTGATCAGGGTAATCAATGGCCCCGTAAAATTCGCAGCGTGCGCTATCCCTGTGTTCTGTTGTTTGTCCGGTTAATACTTGGTATAGGGATTGTCCTTGTACGTAGTAGGGAATTGGGAAACCGAGACTTTCGTAAAGAGTGGGTACTAAATCAACAAGTTCTACTAGTGCAGGAGTAATCACATTTTTTTGGAATTGTACTGGATATGAAATGATAAGTGGAATTCGTACTAGACCTTCGTAGAAACGACATCCTTTCAGCATTAAACCGTGATCTCCCAGCATTTCTCCATGGTCAGACATGAAAATGATAATTGTGTCTTGGCGTTGTCCTGTTTGATCTAGGAAATCAATGAGTCGACCAAACTCAGTGTCGATTTGCTCAATCATAGCGTAGTAGGAAGCTTGAACTTTTTTGTCTTGCCATTGTTCTGGCAATTTTGGCTTTGATTGAAAATCAATCCCTGCTTCTACCAACTTTTGTTGGTGGAGTAAATCAGTTGATTGGAAGTTTGCGCCTGGTAGTTGTGAAGGATTATATCTTTCATAGTATGATAATGGTGCGTCAAAAGGTGGATGAGGGTCAAAAGGATTTACTGACAAAAACCATGGTTGGTCTGTTGCCCGGTTCTTTTGTATAAATTCGATGGATTTTTCAGTACACCAGTAGGTTTGATGAAGATGTGGTGGAATATTATCCTGATTATCTGACGGTTCACGTAGCCCTCCGAAACTTTGCCGGTGTGCACCGTCACGATAGTTGGAGGCTTGGACAGGTGTCTGCATCAGATTCTCTGGGTTGACGCCTTGCTGCCGCAACCATTCAGCGTAGTCATGGCCAAATGCGTTTGGGCCTTTGTGATCGTGACTATATTGAAAATGTCTATATCCATCATTAACTCGTTTTTCCTGTCCTAGTGCCGCACTTGACAAATGGAGTTTTCCAACCAATCCACAATCGTAACCGGCTTGCGACAAAACATGCGGAATAAGGCGATTTTCGTAATGAGGTGGGAACTGCTCTATGCCATTGCCGTTTACAGCTAAAGCTGATGGGTACATACCTGTCAAAAAGCTGGCACGGCTGGGTGTACATATTGGTGATTGGCAGTAAGCATGTGTGAAGGCAACACCAGTGGATACAAATTCATCTAAGTGAGGGGTTTGTATGTAATGATTTCCAAGTGTAGCGATGGTATCAAAGCGTTGTTGATCAGTACAATACCAAAGGATATTAGGTTTCTGCATGATTATGATTTGGTGGTTATTAATACTAACTTGTGTTGTATCTTAGAAATGTCAAAACGCGTTCTTTGCATTTTGTTGAACTTCCTGATTTGTACATTCATAGGTTTTGTTAACTTTGTAGCATCCCGGTATTATTAATGACTGATTGTTCCCGGGATTTTCGTCCTTTTTCGGGAAAGATAGTTTTCTCCCTGCGTTTTATTTTACGATTTCCGGAGATTATTTCGTCCCTGAACTTTAAGTTGGGCTGAGAATTTAAGCTCAATGGTGGTTCAACTGAATTGTTTGAGGTTTAGTTTTTAGTTTCATGTAAGAATTCTAGCATGATTCCTATGCCGAGGTAAAGAAGTAGATTTGCTGGCAGAAATTGGTTTTTGCAAATAGTAGTAACGCTCAATAATAAAAGACACGTTGGTAGGTGACTGGCTCTTAATATTGAGATTTTAGTTGTGAAACGTTACCTTGCTTTGTTGTTTGTATTCTTGTGTTGAGTTTTATTGTATATTGAACTCTGATGAGTAGAAGTTGCAGTTTATCTTTGGGAAATTGTTACTTCTCTTCAACCTGTTTTTCCGCCAATTTCCGGAATCTAATATAGATGTTGGTTAGAACCAGCAGTTTATTTTTTAAGGATTATATTATTAGAAAAATCGTAGTTCCATTGTTTCTTTCCATATCGTATGGTTACAGTATCATTACCTGCTTTATTTTCTATATACGGGCTGCGATAAATATATTTTGGTTCTAGGTCAATTTCCTGTTTGTTGATTTTCGGAAGGATATAAGGATCGGTTCTGGTAAAAAATTCCAGCATACTTGAATTTGGTCCTGTGTAGTTGACCTTCACCACACGGCCAGTAGTGCTCAGTCGTTCAATTTCAATAGGGGCTGCAAGGATTGCTTCTTGAAAGTCTTTGAAAGAGTCATATCGGTCAGAATTCCCCACTTGAAGGATAACTGGAGAGTATTCGTCTTTGAATAAATAAAGTTTATCTTTTTTAACTCCATCCCAGATGTATCCACCATTAATGATCTTGACAGCAACATAAGCATTTCTATTTTTCGTCATGGCAAAGATCCAATCGTTACGTTCGACCTTTTCAGTTTCCATGAAGAACATTATCCTTGGCCAATTATGGTAAGTTGCTTCTGGAAACCGCTGGGCGATGATGACGTCTTTGCTTTGTACGTACCATTTTTCTCCACTATATGCTTCGAAAGCAACGACAGAGAGATCTTGGAAGATGACTCCGCCCCATCGTCCGCCGATCCCATTAACATATAGGCGATTGGGGTCAATCATTGCGCATCCAATAACATAATCGGGGGTGATGTATGCATAGTTGACCGCATGCGAAAGTCGTATTTGTTCTGCTTGTGAGCGTCGTCCCCAATCGATCATGTCTGTAGTATCTTCGCCGGGATTTCTTTGCTTAACAATGAATTCACCTGGATGAAGATTTTTTATTTCATAGATAGTTGTTGGCTTTCCAAGTTTGCGAAGGAGGATCGCTGCATCAGGGACCTGATACACGTTGTTTGGAATTTGTCCATTACCTGTTGTGATCACCCCACGTTCACCATAGAGAAAGGCTATTTCACCGGAGCAGTAAAAACTGTTTCCCAAACCTCCTTTCTTGGGTCGACTTTTGCTGCCGCCACGTATTCCGCTGATTGCTATTTGTTCGTGCTCAACCATGGTTAGGTCAATCCACATCTTTGCTAGTTTCCGTGTCTCTGGGTCTTCAGAGAGATCCACAAGGTTGAAGTATGCTGAGAACGTACGGGAGATATAAGAGCTTCCAAATTCGTTCCACAACCCCCAGAGTGACCATGCTTTCAGATGTTTCTTGAGAAAGGTGTTGAATACCTCATAGCGGGATGTGACAGTATCTCCAGCTTGGAATGTTTTTTGAGCGTAAGTAGGATCATCCTTTAAAACTGAAAGAGCAAGGTATTGGAACACATCCCAGCGAATTGGACCGTTAGCGTGTCGATCCATCTCGATAATTTTGTTTAGGTGGATGTCCTTTGATGATAGAACATCCCGATTTTCCATGTATTCCCCATTCATGATACCAAAGAATATCTCTTTCATTCTGGACTCAACTTCGGGGTTGAGACGACCTGGATTAAAGCGACTTTTACTGTGAAACATAACGAAGGCGCGGACTAGGTTCATCTGCGTGGTAAGACCAGAAAATTTATGTTTAGCATTTGCGATTTCATCATCGAAAAAGTTTGTAATCCAGACGTTGACATCATCAATATACTGATTGCTGGCTAGAGCGTAGACACAAGCCGCAGATCCATTCCACTGGTGTGTCTCGTTGACATCGAATTGTGCGCCTTTTCTTCTTAAAAAATCTTGTCGATAAATGATTGATCTTTCCCGAGTGGATTTAATGATTTTATTTTCTATATTGGGAATCAGCTTGAAGAGAGAAAAGGGGTCAGTTCCTTGAATACTAGCAATGGCTCTTGCTGCTCCGACTCGTACCTCAATATCCTCTTCCTCGTCTTCAAATCGTTCTTTCAGTTTCGGTAGGGCATTTTCTGCTTTTTGTCCAAGCATTTCCAAACCTGCAGTAGCGGCATAACGTGGATACCAGTCTTCTTCAGAAAGAAGTTCAACCAAAGCTGGAATTGCATCTATGCCACCGATTCGATCCAAAAGCATTCCGTAGTAATAGGGCCTACTAGCTGCATCATTTTTCATTTGTTTAATAATTATTGGTATGAGGTTCTTATCCGGCTTTTGAATGGCGAAATGGAAAAAATTCTCCCAACCGTGGCCTTTTATAGTTCTTTCAAGGTGCTTTTGATTGATCGTATCTTGTTCGAACGGTTTTGCGTTCGGATCTAATTTGCTTATTGCAATCTGAACCATCTGTTTTGTATCGTCGTGAATTTCAGGGAAATTCTTTCCTGATAAATAATGTTTGTGTAAAGTCTGGAGGGTTGGAATGATCTTCTTTTGGCGGATATCCTGGTCCATTCTTTCCATTACCTCGATGGAATGTGCTGCCAAAACATAAGGAGAGACCCCGTACACGTTTCTAATGGCTCCCCTTTGGATATAACGAGGTTCGATTTTCAATAGGTCAATCAGTGGGGCTACGGCATCTTCCCCAAGTTCAAGTAAGCTGTTTTTGAGTAAGGGGTGAAGATGCGGGTCTTTAATTCTCATTGCTTTGGTTAGAATGGTTGCTATTTCGGCTCCTTTGTCAGCTACCTTGTTTTCATTGATCATCTGCCCCAAAATCTGTAAACCTAGAATACGTGTTTTGGGCTCTGTAGAGGTCAGATAGAAGTTGAGTTCTTCAACGATCTTAGGATCTTCGGTATTTCCATGATGTATTAGTGTTGTTATTACTGCAAAAACTGCTGAGTGCATAGCCTATCCATTTATGCTTGAAAAAGTGGGAGGTATTGGTTAATGCGTTTTATGCGCCATGTTTTTTTCTGATAGCTGATTATGTTTTATCGCGATTTTCTATTTTCAGTTTTGTTGTTGTGTAGTTTAAAGTGCTATCATCAATTTTAATCAAAATTATGTGAAAGCTGACCACGCAACACAATAATTAGTTTAACGAGATGTTGTGTTTGCTTGAGATCCGAGCTGCTGGACTTTTTAGGATTTTAGCACAATTGATGTGTTCGAACACAGAGCTGAAACCTTCTAAGCTCGTCATGTGGGTTCATACGGAACCATCCACATCCTTTTGAATTAAATATTAGAAATATTAGGGTGAAACAGATAGATCGATAAAAATTCTGCCCTAAGGTATTAGTTTAGAATTGTATTTGGTGTACAGAGCATCCAGTGTATGGGATGATTCCGTTAGATTGGTTGCAAAAACTATAATGGAGCTAATTGCATAATCATTCCCTGTAAAAAAAATATTATTTTGTGCCATTTCAATTTTGCCATGGAGACATTTAAAATTACTAACTCTAAATTATTATGCTGTTTTTATGTTTGTGATCATTTTTTTCTGTGTTTGGATTATTTGATTCTTTCGTGTCTTAATCATGATAAAATATTTAGATGAAGTTTCATCTAATTAGTATCTTGCCAAATTTCAGAAAGGCTTGATTTAGAGTGAACAAAGTGCGTGATTTTCAACCTACTCTTAATGACTCACAGGTGTTCTCCTTCTGCCGAGATGGATACCTGATGCTGGAAGGTATTGTTCCTGATGAAATCAATCAACGAACAACTCAGTTTATTGATCAACACGGAAAAGGCTTGCATAGAACGTTGCTGAAAAAAGATTGGTTTATTGACAATGTTCTCCTCAATTCTCAGGTCGTTGGAGTAATCAGGTCTCTTTTAGGACCCAACTTCAGGTTACCTGTTAAATTGCCTAATCATCGGGCTAAATGTCCGTTACCGGCTCAAGCCTGGCATCGGGACGGTGGGGCACGTTACGGTTGTGAATTGAATTACGTGCAGGTCTTCTATTATCCGCAGGACACGCCAGTGGAATTAGGGCCCACAGAAGTTCTTCCGGGTTCACACTTTCTTTTTTCTCTGGGGAGTTGGATGGGACATTATGGTTCGATCCGCGGTTCTGTACTGACCAGTGCCCCAGCGGGCTCAATCTACATCACAGTGTACTCTATTTGGCATCGACGTGGGTTTTCTACAGCTACAGGAATACGTAATATGCTGAAGTACAAATATTGGAGAACCAGTCCACCAAGACGTGATTGGGTGCTGGAGCCTGATTTCGATCATCGACCGCCTGGCCAGTTTGAGATTCCGCCTGTTCGCCAACAAGTTCGTGACTGGTATGATGCAGCGGAGATGTATTATTGGTTATGTGGCGACCAGGAGGAGTTTGAAGCCATGGTTGGCAGTAAGGAATGGCCACCTGGATATCCTGTTCCCCATTGGACTCCGGAAAACTATCACAATTTCTAGGTGCAAACAATTAGGAAACGTTTTGACCGGATATTGTGCGAGGGTTTTTGTGAGCAATCTTGCTAGATAGAGGTTGAGGGATACGCTGTGAAACAAGATATACAAGGTTGTCTACAGTCATATTACTCTGATTCTGTCGCTGAAGTGCTGGAACCACAGATTAGCAACTTGAATTGTATTAGCACTGGTTGGGAGAGCAACATTTATTCTTTTGCCTTAAGACACGGAAAGGCGAATCAGCTAGAACATAAAGAATTGATTCTGCGTATTTATTCTGGTGAGGAAGCGCCTCACAGGTCAGTTCGTGAGTATCATTGCATGAGCCAGCTACACAGTGCAGGTTTTCCCGTTCCTCAAGTGTTACTGTTGGAGCGGGAGAATTCCCCATTTGGAAATCCATTCGTAATTATGGAGAAGATTGATGGAGTTCTATTAGGCACTCTCATAAGCAGATCGAGCGCTCAAGATAAGAAGCAAGAGTTTATAACTTTGTTTTGCAATCTTTTGTTCAGAATACACAGGCTGGATTGGCGCCTATTCGTTGAAGATGTATCGAAATACGAAACTGATAATCCCTTTGAATTCATTGACTCGGAATTGAATAAGAAACGGGCGCTTTGTGAGAGATGCCCCGCATCAGGCTTTCTCCCTGTGCTTGAGTGGTTGGAGCACAGGCGTGATTTAGTTCCCTGTTCAATCCCTTCATTGGTACACTTGGATTTTCATTTGACAAACGTTCTTGTCTGTTCAGATGGTTCACCTTTCGTCATTGATTGGGGGCAGATGGATGTTTCGGATTTTCGTTTCGACCTGGCTTGGACTTCGCTTCTTCTGAGAATGCATAGCGGCATCAAGTTACGGGATTCTGTTCTTCAGACCTATGAGAGCTTGGCTGGGTTCCAAGTAGAACAGATCGAGTTCTTCGAGGTGCTCGCTTGTTTTAGGAGACTCTTTAATTCTGCTGTCTGGTTTACTGCCGATTCTCAGAGAGGGGAATTGGATTCACGGTCTGTCGAAGGGTTGTCGGTAACAGAGGGATTTTCGGGCATGGAACGTCATAGGGAGGCTATTAGGAAAGGATACGAAATGCTGGTGGAGTTAACCGGCGTTCGAGTGCACGGATTGGAAAGATACGCATATCTTCTGCATGATGTATGAGGAAAAAGCGATTCTCGTCGCCGACGAACAGGTATATGTTTATGTTGTACGAAGTGTGAGATATGTCGTATTGGATCCAACTATCTCTGCTTCTTGTTTCAAGAAGCATGTCTGTTTTTGGAGAGAGCATAATAGGTTTATTGTTTGTTCTCTGGAGTGTGTTGTCTGTTAAAGTATTTGTTGGTATATCAAAGTGTTTTTGTTATTATCATTTTAGTCAAATAATGAAGGGAAACGCTTAATGTCTACTCCGAGTTTGAAGCGAGTTGTTCCTCTAACAGTAACCCAGATTTCTCAGTTTAAGCGTGAGGGGTTCTTAGTTCTCCCTGCGGTACTCGATCCGTTGTTCTGCCGTCAGGCACGTGACGAAATGTGGGAGATTATTCAAGCCCACCTGCCCCGTATCAAGAGGGGGGAACCCTCCACATGGACTCCTATCACTGAGGAAGAGAGCGCTAAATTAAAGGCACAGAAACCTCTTGTTGGTGGAGATCCATATTTCAGTGGTAGTGGACATCGTTTTACAGTCCGAAACGGGGCTGAAGAACTCATGCTTGACTTGGGGCCCCGAGCATTATGGATTGTCGCTGAGCAACTTCTTGGACAGGGGACGCTGGTTTGGCCTGCAGGGCTTGATAAACTAGGTGATGCAGTAGGTCCATGCTTCATGTGTGATGATGCTGTGGGAGGTCTTGTTTCCCATGTAGGACATGAGATGGGTTGGCCAACAAGAGGGACGTTCTCGACAGAATGGGAGTTGCGGTTGCCTAAAACCGGACCAGTATGGCTTAATGGGCAAGGGACTCGTGGGTTATATTGCACTCTACCAAAAAGTCCGCCCGTTGGCTCCGGTTACCCTGGTGCTCACTCGGATGGTGCATGTTATGGACGATGGCGGTTACAGATGTCGGCTTATATCGATGACGTGCCGCCTAATTCTGGTGGTTTTACTGTGTGGCCTGGAAGTCACACAAGGATTTGGAAAGAGCAATGGGAAGCGTTTCAATCAGGTGAAAAACACACCGATAAACATTTAGCTGTGAGACGTGCAGGAGGTTATGACGATCCTGTCATTGCAGAGATCAAGGATGATACTCAACCGTTCGATTGTCATGGGCCTGCTGGTACCGTTGTACTGTGGCACACCAAAATCCTGCATATTGCGGGGCAGAACGTGTCTTCTGATATTATTCGTCAAGCGACAATCTATGGTTTTCTTAAAACACCCGCAGCTCTTCCTGACCCACTGGTAGTAGATAACACGAATGGTGACATATGGCGGGATTGGTCCGATGAAGTGCGTACGATTTCTTAACGGTATCTGGGTTAGGCAAATGGAAGGGTTGGTTTAATAAGAGATACATAGTGTTTTGTTGCTTCATTGGTTCAGGTGAAATTTACAAAGTGACCGTTTACTTTTCTTGCAGATCTCGCATACTGTTTGTTAAATTCGATCACTGCCAAAGAATCCGTCTTTAAACCTATCCGACTCCCATCATAAAATTCTTCATCTGGTTGTGTATAATTTATTGTCATTTTGAAGCTAAATAAGACAAGGTTAGCCATGTCATGAACCTGTTTCCTTGTCTATGGTTGGCCTGAAGAAGGTGATTGAGGAGGGGAGTCGGATAGGTAAAGGCAAAATTCCTTCTATCATAGGATACCTTCCTGCGGAATGGGGGAGCACGCGTTTATAGCAGAGTAGATACTGTATAGGCTATTTGGCCTATACTTCTAGTCAGATTATACTAATCTTATAAGGATGACCGATGTTCAATTCAGATCAATCTGTACTCAGCAAAGCCGACTGGGATTTTTGGAATCAGAACGGTTATTTAGTAGTTCCAAATGTTGTTCCTTCGGAGCAACTTGAAGCTACAATCGTTGCTATGGAAAGGTTTTTCGGCAAGGATTTTTCCGAACCAAATGATTGGTATAAAGAACCACTTTTTCCAGGTGGTATTGCTCCTATGACTCACGATCAAGAGTTGTGGGATAATCGCCAATCACCTAGGTTATATCAAGCTTTCGCAGAACTTTTTGATACTGACAAGTTACGTGTTTCTCAGGACCGTGTTAACTTGAATCCACCTAATAAAGAATCGATCTGGGATAATCATGGAATCATTCATTGGGATATAGATAGCACTCAACGGCCAATTCCGTTTCAGGTTCAAGGAGTTCTGTGTTTAACCGACACAGCTAAAAATCAAGGTGGATTCAGGTGTATTCCAGGGTTTCATAGAGAACTTGAAACTTGGGCAGAAAATCAGCCTGCCGACCGACCTCCTCGGATGTTAAACACGGCTGGTATGAACATCGAATCTGTTCCTGGCAACGCAGGTGATTTGATTATCTGGCATAGCGCCCTACCGCATAGTAATAGTTCTAATACGACTGATCAACCTCGGATAGCCCAATATATTACGATGAATCCAGTTACAGATGATTCCATGGGTAGTGGTTCGCTGCCGCTGGCTCGAACAGTTCGTTCCGTATTGGCGGATGCGTTAGGAATTACTGAAGGGCTTGTTGGTAAGTGGTTGTTGGACTATCAAGAAAGCGACGTTGTTTTGGTACAGGTCGATCGATTTGTAGGACAGCATCCGTATTATCCGGCTTGGCAAGTTGAGTTTAATGGCAAAATGCGATATTTACGAAAGCCTTGGGTGAAAAAAATAGATGAACGATCTTTGGCTGTTTATCGTCCTTATGCTATGGGGAACCATATCGATACAGATCCTTTGCCAATTCTTGATGAGGATGCGTTTGCTTCTCAATTGGTAGAAGCTATTTTAAGAATTCCCGTTCCTCGGTTAAAGCCAAGGTTGGCGATGAAACAGCTTGATCAATTGCCTGAACTTCTTTCACAGTCACCGAATCGATTTGGGTTTGATCAACGGCTGTGGGATGAAAATAGTATTACTCAACTTTTGTCAGATCAGTTTGGTTTAGAAATAGATACCGCGTTTGCTCAGTTGACTAGTTTGGGTCGAAAGTTAGCTGGTGTTGATTCTTGGTAGGAATAGAAGATGAATCACTTAATTTTAGTATCCGTTTCAAATAAAGGTCTAGAGATCCTGAAGTTAATGTAAGGATTGGAAAGGTGGATTTTAACAATATTCTGTAGGATAGGAGGTTGGTCAACGCTAGGTATGATTGCACCATGTTTTTAAAAGGTGAATTGATGGGAATTGGTCCTGGAATTCCTATCTCTGAGACGCCGTTTGGTTCTTTGATCTTTGCGCGAGATTTGTTGATATAAACATCCACTGTGCTAAAGTTATAGATAACCAAATACCTAAATTACGTTTAAAATGGTGGAAAAGGATGAGAGTGTTATTGTTGTTTTCTCCTTTCGTGACGCCAATAGTAGTAAAGGAATGAATTATTTGTAATGAATGTAGGATTAAGTGAGGATTGAATAATTATGACACCGGAACAACGGTATTTATTTGATGTTACTGGGTACTTGCATATTGAAGGGGCTTTAACAGGGGCTGATTTAGAGAAGGCTCAAGCCGCTGCAGATCAATATATCTATAGCGATCCAGCACAATACCCTCCAGGGTTTCGGACTCGCCCTCGTGACCTGACTGCCGAGCAAGCTGGAAACTTGCCACTGATACGTTATGAAAATGGGTTTGCCTACGACCGGTCATTGGAAGCCATGACCATGAGTCCTGCGACTTGGCCAATTATTAAAGAGTTTACAGATAACAAGCCTCGGCTGGTCAGCGGCACATTGTCGTATCAAAGTTATTTCGAAGATCAACCGCCATTTTCCAGCCCAGTGACGAATCCTGGAGGGTTACATGGAGGTCCATTACCCTTACTCTACCGTTACCAAGTTAAGGATGGTAGGATCTTTTGCAACAATTTCATCTGCTTCTTCTATTTGACTGATGTTGAGCCGGATGATGGGGGACTGATTGTAGTTCCAGGATCACATAAAGGGGAGTTTGCTCTTCCGGACTATTTACTTTCTTCCGATGCGGAGGGTCTTGATGCAGTCAAGGATCCGGTTGTTACCAATTTAACACCTAGAGCGGGTGATTTTTTGATTATCTCTGAATTGACGACTCATGGCGTCTTGCGTTGGCGGCGTAAAGACAAAGATCGGCGGTTTCTGATATTGCGGTATGTACCACAATATGAGGGTAAGATGTCGTTACCAGAGGAAATTTTGGAGCGATTGGCCCCTGAAACACAAGAATTGGTTTCCGTCGTGGGGTATGGACATCAGAAAGAGATTGCTCAACAAGATAGAATTACTCTTTCTGCCTAGTAGAATAAACCAAGATAGCGACTATATTCTAGGTGCGATAATCTAATCCACCTTGAATTGACAAAAGAATGGTTTTAGGCTAAGCTCTTGCTTTAAATAATTTGTTTAATTAAGAGGGAAATTGAATCATGAAACTAAATCAGAAGCTTTTGTATGTTGTCATCGGTGCACTTCTATTAGGTGTTAGCCAAGTAGGTTTCCATCTGACTCAGCAGTACGCATTGGCCGCAGGGCATGAGGCACATGAGCAAGGCCATGAAACTGAATCTAAGCAGGAAAAGATCAAAATTATTCATTTGGTTAATTATCCATTAGGGGGCAAAGCCGAGTATTTAGAATGGGTGAAGGAAGTGGGACCAGCCTTCGCTCAGGCAGAAGAGGTGCACAGAATTCGTTCTTATGACAATTTCGAAGGTGGGAATCCCCATCGATTGGTTGAAATGGAGTTTGCTAGTATTGAGGATATGCAAAAATTTCAGCGAAGAAGTGAGATTCGAGCCATTTTAGATGATTTATCGAACCATACCTCGGATTCTCACGCATACACTTTTGTTCAGAGAAGTGATTATTTAAAATTAAGTCCACAATAATAAATATTGTAGCTTAGCAAAACCAAGTTAGATTTAGTAATGATTTTGAAGCCCTATTGTTTGAATTAGCAGTAGGGCTTCTTTTGTATGTTCGTGGTTCTCTGTGAGTTTTTCTAATCGATGTTTGGTCGTAACCCAATTTCTGTTATTGGAGCGTCATGGGAGAACGACAAGAACACGTCCATCCTCGATGTGAACATCATATCGTTTGACTTTGATGCGGGTTGGTTCTAGTAATGAATAACCGGTGCGAATATCAACCTTCCAACCGTGCCAGGGACACGTTATACATTCACCTTGGCGCAGGAGTTTGGGTTCTGCTCCAGGGTGATTGGCGATTACTTCTCCTGTTAATGAACCATTGGATAGTCTTGCTCCTTGGTGTGGACACGCATCCCGGATTGCAAAAAACTTATTTTCCTGTCGGACGAGAACTACATCTATGCCTGCTACATGTATGGCGTAGAGCTTTCCTGATTCGAACGCCTTGACTTGTCCAATGTCGTAATTATGGCTAGATATCTGCATTATGTGGTACTAAGTTTATAGAGTGTGGCAGCGTTTTTCCACATAATTCTTTCTCGTAATTTACCTGTGATTACGCTTGGTATTGCCTGGTTTGGTGCATCAAAGTCCCAGTGAGGGTAATCCGTTGCGAACATTAGAAAATCGTCTGAGCCGATCATATCGAGAATTTGTAAGAGGTAGTGAACATTTGGTGGTTCTTCCATGGGTTGGGTTGTGGCTCGGAAGTGTTCTATAATGTACTCACTTGGCAGTTTCTTCAGCCATGGAACCTCATCACGTAACCCGCGATAGTTCTTGTCGAGACGCCACATCAGTGCTGGTAGCCAAGCAAAACCTCCTTCGATCAGAACGATCCGTAATTCAGGAAACTTAACGAAGGTTCCTTCACAAACTAAACTTATTACCTGACTTTCAAAAGCTTGAACCATTCCCGTGTGGTCTTCAATATAGTACGATGGCCATCCTGCCGCTGTGATAGGAACATCGCCTCCTCCACCAAAGTGGATTCCAATCGGCAACCCAGCTTCGCATGCAGCTTTGTAGATCGGATCCATATGCTGTTTCCCGTAGGGGGCGCTAGATCGAGCCATTAACAAAATCTGAACGAAACGATTATCATCTGCGAGGCGGAGTATTTCTTCAGCTGATCCTTCCGGATCACTTGGGTGGATGAGGATTAAGCCGAGCCACCTTGGATCAGAATCGAGCCAGATAGCCTGTGTCCAATCGTTGACGGCTCGCATCAAAGCTCGTCCCAGATCAAGGTTTTTGATCTGGGGAACACCGATTAGTGGATTCAGAATTCCGTATTTGATTTCCCAGTGATCCAGCAGTTGTTCTTTCGCAAATTCAGGCTCGGAGCCAGCGATTCCTCCTTCATAGGGTATTGCGTCGCGTCGCGCAGCTTGAGAGTACATCTTTGGATACATGCTTACGCCTGGTGTCTTGAAACCGCCTTGGACAATATAGGATTTCCATCGCTCCGATAGGTATGGCATCAGATCATCGATCGAGCGTGTGTAGTTGTGGACATCAGTATCAATTAATAGCGGAGATTTTGTTGTTATGTCACTCTGGTGAGGATATGATTGAGGAACTTCCGGTTTCATTTTTAATTCGGCTGAACTTACAGCATTCAGTGTACCATTGACCCAAGTTTGACCTGTTTCAAGACTTTTGCTGGATAGTACCTTGGGTATTATAGTTGAGTTAATTAGACTGAGCAAGTAGGGGGCTGATATGTATGCAGTGCTATTTGTGCCATCAGAGTTTGGTTTTGGTTAGTAAGGGCTGGTGAATGCCGGTTTAAATACTTTTCATCGTTCATTGAACACATCAGCGCTGCTAGACTGCAGGGAAATCCGAATAGAAATTCTCCTGCAGATTGGTAAAGAGTTGTATGAAGAGGAATCGGACTAATATTGGTTTGTTTTTTTAAGGAGTCCCCACTTTGTAGTGAGTCTATTATTTGCAGAGACTGCTGACATGTGTTGCTCGAAACCTTGAGTAGAGATGTCTTTGAGTGTATCAGCGGATAGTCCAGTATTAAAAATTCCTACTTCGTCAATTACTCCTGCGAAACTCCACCCTGCTGCTTTCCAACTGGCTAACCAGATAGCCCCTCCGTCGTGTTCGTTTTTCAGATCTGGTTTGCCTATCTTAGTTTTAGCAACCAACTCATTGTCAACATATAGACGTAAAAGAGTATTATCATGGGTTAATGCTATAAAAGTCCACTTGCCTGCTTCAGGTTTACCACCTCTATTTTGACCAGCTGCGGGTTGCAAAGCTCCTTTACTGACAATACTGCCAAAGAAGTCCTTGGGACCAATATAAATTCCTGGGTTGTGCCAATTCCTTTCGATTATGCGAACGTGATCATTGGCAGCTGCACCGAGAGGTTTGATCCAAAGACAGTAGGTAAAACCATCCAGGTAGTCGTCTGTACTTTTGCTCGCTGCAATTTTAACATGGTTGGTACCGTCAAATTCAACAGCCTTTCCATGTTTCCCTTGAGTCCATTTTGCCCCAACCAGTTTGGCATGATTCCCATTTTTAGAAATGTCTTTTGCTGTGTCCCCTTTACCTTCATCGAAAAGCCAAATACCTACGGTGGTTTCGGGGTCTACTTTAGCATCACTGGAGCTAACCAATATTCCTATGGTAAGTAGGACAATTGTACTTGTGACTACTGAAATAGAATACTGCTGACTGGTCATGACTATTTCCTTTAGCTTGTTTCTTTGTTGTGCATTATATATTTTGGGATCGTAGCAAATTTAGTGTAGTCTTGCAAGGGTTTTTTTGTTTTTATATATAAGAAGCAATAGAATTTCATCGAGAACTTGAATTTGAACTGCTGCTTAGAAACTTTGTATTCTTGTTTAGCATGTTGAGCAATGTAAGCTTGGGATTTCAAGAGTCGGGGACTCTGTTTTTGCACAGAAGATGATAAATCTGAAACAGCCAATCTGTGCGAGACCTGTGTTTGCAATGATAAGCTTGATGCAGTAAAATGGGTTCTAGCAAAGTCATTGATCTCATATAAAGAAAATACCAAGCAGATAGTAGTAATGAGGGTAGACCAATGTTGAATGCAGATCAAATACAAGATTTTCAGCGGAATGGTTTTTTGCTCGGAGATCGCATTTTGGATGATAATCAGGTAGGAGAACTCCGTGAGGAACTGGGCCGTGTTGTTGCTGAAGGGCCAGAGGAACCGGATCTCAGTCGGTCAAAAGCAACACGCATTAGGGTTGGTAACCCAAATGCACCTGTCTGGCAAATTGTCAATATGTGGCAAGCTAGCGAAGCTTTTCGTGCCTTAACTTTTCATCCCATAATTGTCGAAGAAGTTGCACAATTGCTGGATGCTGAGGAACTGCGTGTTTGGCATGATCAGGTTCAGTTTAAGCCTCCGGAGATTGGTGGTATCACCGGTTGGCATCAGGATTCTCCTGCTTGGCCTAATATTGCACCCAAAACGACGCAAGTGTCGTCATGGGTGGCGTTAGATGATATTGATGAATCGAACGGTTGTATGAGTATGATTCAAGGATCGCATAAGTGGGGTGTTTGCGGACATTTCTTGCGCCAGATGAAGTCTTTTCAAGATGTTCCTGAATCGTTCGAAAGTCAAGAACTACATGTTGTTTTGCGTCCTGTTAAGAAAGGTTATGTCCATTATCATCATGCTTTGACGGTACATGGTTCCCATCAGAACACCAGCGGTCGTGAACGACGTGCAATTGCTAATCATTATATGACGGAGAATACGGTCTACGATGAAACAGGCGGTCATTTGATGAAGCCGTTTGTAACTGTTGCCCATGGTGAAAAACTTGTTGGAGATGTGTTTCCCTTGGTTTGGCAGAAAAATGATGGTATTTAGAATTAATACGTAAATCTGAATGGTAATGGTAGATGGTCTTGTTATTATAGCCTTCAGCCCTTATTTTTGTGAGATTATCCTGACTAAATTATTGGGCTTTTTATGGTCACGGCATTAAGTGCAACTTTATAGTTTTTCTCAGTCCTTTAGTTGCACAGGTGTTATCTAACGAGATTATATGTTTATTTGAGGGTAGGTACATGCCAACACAGATTTTTTGGGCGACTTTCAGAACCTTGTCATTATGAAAGTTGGTGGCGCTATGCCACTGAGACCAATCTCAGCAATAGGCATAAGATCCAATTTAGGACGGGTGAATCAAAGGCGTTGCTAGCCGTAAGTTGGTAACCGTAACTTGCAGCTAGCTTAGACGTTAGAATTTTTTTAATTCTGAAAATACTACGGTGATTCTCTAGGTCTTGCTTTTGACAAGGCTAGGTCTGGAATCATCAGCTTAAATCGGTTATTCAAATTCCGATAGGGATTCTGGGCTGAGTCCACCTCGAACAAGAGATTCCCAGCTCTGAACTGGGGACTCTTTAAGTGTTGTCAACAGGTTTGCCTGTAGGTCTTTAATAAGCGATGCTGCTGTTTCGTCACTTGGTTGCAAGTTGGCAAGTCGATTTAGCGCATCCATAGCAAACCCAACACAGATGACGTTTTGGTCGTTTCGCATAACCTCTTTCAAGGCGACTATAGTCGGATTCAGTGAATCACCTATGAGTTCAGCTCCGTGCGAACAGAGAATGACGATGGACCAAAGTACGTTCTCCCGAACTGCTGAACGGACTGGCTTAAAACGCTCCAGATTAAAGTCCACGCCGCCGCCTTCGCATACATCACTGTCATCTGTAGGCCGTACAAACTTTATACTTCGTTGTTGTGCCCGATCCATAGCCAGCCGATTTTCCTCACGGGCTAAGCTTTGTATAAGTGCATCAAGGCATGCTGGAATTAGTGATTGCCCAAACCCTGTGGCTACGGCGCGGCGTCCTAAGCAGCCTAGTGTCCCGGCAGCCACGGACCGCACATATACAGATGGGTCATTCTCTAGACATGTTACAACAGCTTTTAATACCTCGTCGTTAAGAGGGCTGACGTCACCTAGACCATACACCCCCGCTTTCCTAACCCATTTGATCGGTGTGGCCGTTGCTTCAAGAAAGGTCTGTGTTGCGTCCGGCCCGACAGCTATCAGACCATATGTCGCGGCTCTACGTACACTTTCTCTTTCATTATACAGGCCCTGACCAAGTAGTTTAATCGCCAGCTTGGTGTCGCCGATGGAAGCTAGTTTATATGCAGCACCAATTCGTGCTGGTTCTGCTTCATCGTGTTTCAAGTGTAGCTGCTCGAACAATTTTTGTGCTTCTTGTGATCGTTCGTCCGCTTCTAAGGTGTTTGCTTCCGGTCGTGGTGGAGGTGCTTGTCCCGTCTGCATCCAGTAATAGTGATGACGCCAAACTGCGGTAACGTCATCTTTAGTATTAGTTAGATCGATGTTAGTCAGGGGATCTTGACCAGGTTTGTTCCACTGAACTTCCATCGTTGAACTGTTACCATTTTTAACTGTAAGAGGGTCGGTGGTGCGATACAGCCAAAAACGCCACATGAATCGTGGCCTTTCTTGCCATTTTCGCCAATCGTCACGCCGGTGGTTCCCTCGATGGAACATATTATGAGAATAGAGAACGACGCTACCAGCCCGAAGTGGCGCAGCTTCAAATTGATGAACCAGAGGCCAATTTAATTTGCTAATTGCCTCCTTCATCCGAACGTCGTGTGCTGTGCGGCGGTGAACGATGTCGTCTATGTCGTACTTGGAGTCAGGTCCGCTGACAGGTTCACCTTCCATACCTTTAAGTTGGTACTCAAAATCGAGGTGGTCGGCACCTGCAAAGTTGTCATGATTTTCTTCATGATTGAATGTCCAATAGTGTGAATAAGGTATTGTAGCCGTTGGCCCCATGTCCTCAAGAACTTCTTGTGGATAGTACAGCATCTCGATTTGCACGGCTTGGTGGTGGCGCTGTTTCCTGCTGTTATAAGGACCATTATCATCCTTATGCCAATGCTGATCTCGGGACCCGCTTGTGAAGGATGCATTGTGGGTGAAAGGGACAATAGCCCAGTTTTCACCAACGAGTTGGTTGCAGGCGGCGACGACCCCAGGTGCATTGATTACGTCAAATATATCTGGAATGAGTTCAGGTGTGATTTTCTGTCTTGCATCGGCCGCCTTCTTTTCTAGTTCATAGATTCGACTGTGGGTGTCGAGCGGAATACCGAGGCTTTCTGGTGCTAGTATGACAAGCCCTCTGCTAGCAAAGTCTTGGACTAGCTGTTCCGGCGTGCTATATGCTATGGATGTTGGGGGGGCATTGTTGGTTTTGAAGTCATTCATAATTGATGACAAATGTCCTTATGTTTTTCGTGTTAAATAGTAAAGCAAGCATACTCCCTTCGAAATATGGGAAAGTAGTAACAGATTCTATTTAACTTATTTGTAGGATGAACCGAGTACTTTGGAATGTAAATACTTTAGCATAAATGTGGAGAAATTGGAATTTAGTGTTTGAGATTTTAATCGTTCGTATGGAAGCCTAAATCGGCGCTATGGTTGTAGTTTAGGTTTACTTCACATATCTTTTTAAATTTAGTTTGCCGGGAGGGGCTGTGCGGATTTAGGCTCTTCGTTTTTTTCGCTGGATATTTTTAAAAGTCTTACTCTCGGCATCTGCGTTTTGGTAGATGAGGCAACAAGCGGTCCATTAGAGCTTGATGGTGATGTATTATGTTAGCATATGATATCTCGTTAGCAAGATTTTGATTTTCGTGTGTATCCGATTCGTAATCGTAAAATTCAATACCAACTGGCGCTGAATCAAAAAATCGTGTGTTTCCATGAAGTACAGTATGACGCCATTCGATATAACGGTATTGTTTTGTTCGGAGGGCCCATCCCATATGTGAATTGATGGGTGCTTGTTCATCTATTTTTCCTCCCACCAATTGGTTGCTCATCTGGGAATCCACGGTTGAGCTTTGACTGATCACGGCTTCGTGTACCTGAGCCAGCGGATCGTGCATTAGAGGCAGTAGGCTATTTCCATGCAAATGTTTCGGTTGAGGAAGTCCTGCAAGATCACAGAGGGTTGGGTACAGATCTAGGAGTTCCACCAATGATGTCGTACGAGTCCTTTCTCCAACCCTTGGTGTGTAAATGATCAAGGGGATACGTGTTGCATCTTCGTATAATGTTGATTTTCCCCAATGTCCATGTTCGCCCAAGTGCCAACCATGATCTGCCCATAAGCAAATGATCGTATTTTGAGTGAGTTGGTTTTCCCTTAACGTTTCCAAAAGCATGCCAATTTGGGCATCAATGTAAGACACACATGCTGCATAACCATGGATTAATTCACGTTGCTGCGATTGGCTAATTAAACCAGTTCTAGGTATGCCAGCATAATCCCGTAATTCACCGGAATTTGGAAAGACATTTGACTGCGGCGAACTGTTGTTGGGAAAGAGTTGGTTTGATGCTAATTCAATTGATTTTCTGTCGTACAGATCCCAGTATTTTTTGGGGGCGATAAATGGAAGGTGCGGCTTAAAGAATCCTACTGCAAGAAAAAACGGTTTTGGTTGCTTCGCATATTCCTGTATCTTCTTCACCGCTGTACGGGCCATCGCTCCATCATAGTAAATGTTGTCAGGGCCGTTACAGCTTTCCACTGGGGGGGTAGGTATGTGCTTTCCATTTGATGTTTGCATTGCTTGCGTAATTTGTCGTTGTAATTCAGGGTTTTGGTATCCGCGAATGCCTAGGCCCCTAGAATCAACTTCGAGTTTTTGAACGGGATGTTCTGACCAAGAAACGGCATCATGTTTTTGGTCGACTGTCCGTCCATCAAATACCTTGCCCATTCCACACGTTATGTACCCATGGTTTTTAAAGTGTTGGGGAAGCGTTACTATGTCAGGCATATTAACTCTCAGGATATTTTTCACCCTAAATGGGTTAAAATAGACTTTCGTTGTATCTGGACGTAGCCCTGTAAGAAGGCTCGTACGACTAGGTGCGCAGAGAGGAGCTTGGCAATAGGCCGAAAGAAATGAAGTGCCTTGTGAAGCTAGGGCGTCGATAGAGGGTGAATATATTGACTCAACGCTGTAACAGCCTAATAGTGGTTTGAGGTCGTCAACGCAAATAAACAGGACATTTGGAGGTTTTGAATGGAGCATAGCAAATTGGAATAACCTTTTTGGTTTTGTTCCGGTTTCACTATCAAGATTTAGTGGTGATGACAGTGCGAAATGATAACCCTAAGTTATATTGATAATCAACTTGTTGTTTGACAGGCTTATGGTACGTAATGGTTTGAACAGAATAGTATCTAGTCACGTACAGTAATTATGATGTGGAAGCCATATAGTCCTCTAATATTTTAGTAGATACTTTTAGCTGTTTTCTGTTTTATTTAACCTTATTGTTGTTTCAGAAGGGACATGGTTATAAGTTTTTCAGAATTTGCTGTGACTTGGACATTCTAATTTGGTTGATAGATAAAATGCATGTATCTGTTTTTTGAAATTATACAATATGTTTGTTATGATGGTTTTGTCGGCACCATATATTAGGGTTGAAGAAGGGCTTAAAGTTGCTGAATGCTATTACCATCGTAGCCGACGCCTTGGTGGCAAAGGTGTATACTTCTCTGTGTAGAAGCGATATGTGATTTCGTGTTGGATTGGGTAATGCTGCAGGCGGTCAGTTTTTGAAGGCTACCGAAAGGAAAGGACTGATGGAGGAAAGGACTGATGGTTGCGCGCAGCAACAAGCAAAATCCTACCTTTTAAATAGGTTTTAATCAACTGTTCAAGCAAAAATAAATCAAAATACAAAAAATATTGCGAGGATTTCCGTGACTGAAGAGCAGAAGTACTTATTCGACCTGCAAGGCTACATTGTGCTGAAAGATGTCGTCCCTTTATCGGTGGTGGAGGAATGTAATAAATCGTTAGATCGTTTTGAAGATATGCCTCCTGAAGATTTCCCTGCGCCGCTTTGTCTTGGTACGCCAAAGACAGAAAAGGAGATCTATATTTCCAATATCCTAGAGGCGGATAATGCTTTCAATTTTTTAATTGATGTACCTGAGGTGTTGTCAATTATTCAGGGGGTCACTTCTGGTCCGTATCGACTCAATCATACTTATACGATTTATCGGTGGGCCGGTGGTTATTCAGGGTTGCATGGGCACAATATTCCAATCAGCTACAAATGCCAATATCATTGTCGTAATGGTGAGATGGTTTCAACATTGACTAAAGCTGTATTTCCTTTGATGGATTGTGACGTAGAGGATGGTTGCTTTGCTGGTATTCCAGGGTCGCATAAGAGTAATTTTATTAGGCCTTGGGGAGGTCATCCTGATGAAAATCCAGTTTTTGCACCGATACCAGCCAATGCTGGTGATGCTATCATTTTTACTGAGGCTTTAACACACGGTTCGGTGGTGAACCTCTCGGGTCGCCCGCGTCGAACCCTCTATTACTGTTATAGCGTTGGTTATATGCCAGATTGGGGTGGTCAGGGTTTGGTCTTTAGTGATCATGTTATGGAGGGCTTAACGGAGGCTCAGCAGGAAATTATCCGTGTGAAATAAAACGACCCTCATTTATGATTGCAGTTACTCTTTGCCTTTCTAGATTTTTAGATGGGATGATTTCTTTTTCCTAGATGCCGTGGACAGTTCTAATTTGGCTGATTCTGATTTCAATACATTGTTATTGGATCATTTAAATGGAAGTGGTGTGTTATTCGAGGCATCCAACAACTATTTCACTTTTGTTTAATTTAGTTTTTTGTCTGTTTTTCTCTCAAATTATTGCTCGTCAGGCTCCCAAATACGATTCTGTTTTGCTTCAAAGAATCCTTGGTTGGTAGGCTTGAGACGCCAGATTTCGATTTGTTTTATCATTATGTTACTGCCGAAGACATAGCCATGAAGGCCTTTGGCCGATTGATAATCCATATGGGCAGCAACAACAGCTTGACGGTTATTGGCAAAGACTTCGACCAGATATTTATCGATGAAGATACGTAATTCTAGGTCTTCTTCTGGTAGGTCAGCAACAGAAAATGGCGCCTCAGCGTCACCCACTTGGAGTGTCGAAGACTCTGGATAAATCATAATGGGTAACCCTGTGTGGTCTTCGTTAGCAAATAGTTGAAACCCGAACCGTTTTCGCCAGGCTTCTGTTTTATCGATAGTAATTTTTACTTCTAAGGCGTCATAACTGAGTTCAGTTAGAAGTGGGGTGATCATTTTTCCATTTTCCCATTTGGGTGGAGGTACTTCTAAATTGTTTAAGGTAACAGGGTCGTATCGTAGAGATTCCAATTCGCGCAATGGCTGAAAGCGGAGGCCACCATTTTTACTTAAATTTAACTCGCGTGGTAGGAACTGAATTGTTTTCTGGTTAATTGATTCATCAAGCGTCGCTAGCCAAGCCCACATTACCCGCCGACCGTCTGGTGTCAACAGGCTCTCTGGTGCAAAGAAGTCACGGTAGACAGGATTGTAGATGGACTGCTCTGGACGCTTCCAGTTCATACGTCCATGCGTTTCAGGGACAAACTGTTCGGTTTCTGCATTCCAGTTGCCGATATAGTAACGGCAACCGAGTTGATGGCTGATGCACAGTAGCATATACTTATCGCCCAGTGGGAAAAAATTAGGGCAAGATATATCTTCACCAATAGCGACATCTGGGAGTTCATGCTTCAGGAAGTTACCAACGAAAGTCCAGTTGGTTAGATCCTTCGACTTGATGAGAGGTGGATTTTGACCGCCAGATATAGCATAGTAGGTATTGTTGATGAGGAAGCAGTCCGGATCCCAGTGGTTCATGTCAGCATCTTGTCCCTCTGTAGTTTTGGGTTCTACTGGATAAGGTTCTTCCCAATTCAGAAGGTGTTTATCTTTGGCAACCGCGATTTGGTTTCGACCGGAAGCTTGGCCATGATAAATAGCGGCTGGTTGTCCTTCTTTAGTGATGAAACCTGTCCCACTGAACATACCATGTTTAGTGAAGGAAGGCTGTAATTTTGTCGTTTGCCATGTCCAATGCAGCATGTCTGGGCTGGTGATATGAATAAATGCAAACGAGTGTTTATCCCGCCACGGGTGGCGCAAGATGTAATGAAGATGATAGACACCATCAAGATAAAAAGCTACGTTGGGATCCCCAGGAGAACTTTCATTACCAGGATGCATTAGATGGTAATTTAGTGTCAGTTCATCTGTTACCACATTATCGTTGTCTGCCTTGTGCATAGTCAATTGCCTTTACTGGTTTGTTTTAGTTCTTTCCAGTGCTATGTGAAATACCCTGATTCCCAAAAGATTGTGGAACCTTTCAATAAAGGCTTACAAGTTGTTCTGTGCCAGGGTAAGGATTCTGTTCAAACTCTGTTGTGATATTGCGTGCTGGAGATTCTACTCCAGGGTTTCGGTATCCGTAGACTATTGTCCAGCGTGTTGGGCTGTCAAGTTTACGGGCGTTTACGGCATGGGCTGCGTGTGTCCACATTAGTATGGCTGTCCCTTTAGGAGCTTCCAATACTTCGATTTCTAGCGGCTTTCCGGTTACTGGATGTTTCTTGCCGTTCAACCATCCACTGCGTAATTCTTGATCTGTTCTGCCATCGATAGCAGGATCTCGGTAGTGATGACTGCCAGGTACGACTTTTAAGGGTGCATCATCAGTGGAGAAGCCATTGACATAAAAGAAGATACGTACTAAACCCAGTTCAGGTTGATCATCGGCATATGCATGGCTATGCCACCCAAATCCTCCATGTCCGGGAGGGCGGTTGATAGTAGAACAATGGTCAAAGCGGATATCAGATCCAAGGACCTTGTGAATCAGTTCTAGCATTTGTGGGTGGGCGATTAGACTGGTCAAGTAGCTGTCATATTCGGCGGCATGACCACTGTGGTGACGTAGTTGGGGATCTGTGGACTCGCGTAATGGTTGGATTCTCGCTAGAGACCGGGTGAGTTGTTTACAGGTTTCTGAAGTTAGTATACCGGGCAGAAAGAAGTGCCCATCTCGGTCGAGGGCCTTTTTTTCTGTTTCACCAAATTCGAATGGATGAAAAATATCAGTTCGATTCATATGATTTAACCTCGTAGCTGTGTGTTTTTTAAACGTGTATTTGTAGCTTCTAAGTGACTTGTCTTATAGGACGAAGGGAGCTTTATTATGAACCGAGTGGTTGTTGTCATACCGATGTGGGGGGATTTTGGTGAAGCTATCCTAACTTAAATTTATGCCTGTTTCCATCCACATATATGGCGTTTAGTATACATAATTCACATAATTCGAATTAAGTTTTTCCATTATGAAGATCTATTATAGCACGACAATTGAAGTGGGGCAGGGCCTCAGGCTACTTCTCAGTCGTATTCAAATAAAGAGGTAAGCTCGATGATTGTAACTTGGATGGGGAAAATCTTAGACAGATAGAGATAGAGAATGAGTTGATAGGTATCGACTTTATTGTTTTCAATCGAGATCTTGCAGAGTAAGCAGGATTATAGATGCTTTGGACCGGCAATTTTTCAAGACTACAATTTCCTTACATGGTATTTTTCACAGTAGTTATTCTGGACGGTATTTTATCTTTAAACGCTGGAGGCAGGTTTTCATTGGAATCTATGTAGGCTGTGAATGGATCGTCTACACTAACCGTTTTCTCAAATACCCATAACTTAAATTTCTAGAGTAGAAAGGTTCATTGCCGCATATTAGTATATAAGTCGACTGCCAATAAAACGAAAGTGTTTCGGATGTCTCTATTTCCTGATCTGACTCAATCTTCTCTTGCCCAGTCACCCCAGATTTTGAGATACCTAGGTAGTGATAATTCACCTTTTCCGTCTACGTCCATCTTTTCGAAAATCTGTTTGGCTAAAATCTTGTCCTCAATTATTGAATTTTCTACAAATTCCTCTTCTGTCAATATCCCATCACTATTTTTATCCATTTTGTTAAATATTTCCTTGGCTTCGTCTGTTATGGTTCTATTTTCAATGTATTCTTCGACTGTTATCGTTCCGTTGCCATTTCTGTCTGTAGCATTAAATATTGCTTTGGCTTTTGCTTCATCTTTCCACCGAGACTGGTTGATATACTCCTGTAAAGTCACTTTCCCGTCTCCGTTTGCATCCAATCTTTTGAAGATTCTTTTAAATTCATTGTTTTTTTCTGGATTTTCGGCGTCTTTCCCTTTTGAGCCAAGAAGTTTCAGCAGGTATTTGTGGTTGTTATCTTGCTTCTTATTTCCCATGTCGTTTATTTCCTCTATGATGTTGCGTAGCACATATTCTTTTGAATATCCGCAATGATAATCAATTTAGTAAAGGGGATTAGTTCGTTCCGTTAGTTATTGCCCAACCGATTTTTATTTTCGTACCTCATGGTCTCGATATCGAGACCATTAATATTGGAATGGGGTATATTTCCGTCAGGTAGTGTCATGTGTGCCATTCCCGGTAACTGTCTACGTATCTGTTTACCAAGAAAAGCGATGTTTTTCCCATGAATAACTGTCGATATTTCTGTGGGTACCCACATGTAGTTATATATTCAATAGTTCCAAGGCCATCTTGAGTTGTAAGTAGTATTCTGTCAATGTGACACCAATGAACGGTGGTTGTGACGATAGGAAGTTTGTTTTTATCTCGAACAAGCAATTCATTGTTTGGTCGAAAGCCCTCGGGAATGGGGTTGTTAACGAGATACATTGTCAATTTTTCTTCGCCTGTGTTTTGTAAAGTGAAATTCAAGTTTGCTGGAACAAGAACGGTTATTCCTTTAAAGAGGTCGATAGTCTTTTCTCTTGCGGTGATAGTACCTTTTCCCGAAAGAATGAATAATATTTCCTGCTCACCTTCGAGGCTTGTTGGTGTCGTTAGGCTCCAATATCGAGAATAGCGTATGTAAAGCAATTGACATGCTCAAGGAATACTTCCTTTGTGGTTGGTTTTATTGATTTGCTTGGGCTGAGAATATTACGTTCTACAAGAGATCCGTGAGTGTGGTGAGGCATCGATTCCTTCTAGTTTCCTATATACATGTTAATGCTGGTGTCTTTTCAAGTGTATAGGGATTTCTGTCTAGACTTAGCATGTCTTTAGGCATTATATTTATGTTCCTAATTTAATGGAGGGTGATTTTTTTGCATTGTATGGTAATGCTTTTTACATGTCAATAGGGGTGAATTTGGTACGAAGATCGGGGAGTAGGCAGATTAAGATTTTCTCGGAATTTCAGGGTCTCCTTGCCAAATTTTTTAAACTGATTATGTTAATCTATGGTTTCGTTAGTGCTCGTGTTAGTATTAATAGGTGAATTTTAGTGACATTTGTGAATGTGAAAATGCAACTTAAATTCACATTTTTGGCTCGGAATTGAAATGTTTTCTGCAGATTTTGGGGTGCCATTCCATACTTTTAAATTATTAAATATTGATTTAGTTTTTCAAGGTAAACCAAATTATGAGCAGATTACATCTATCAGTTTTACAACTACATTTATTCAGCTTGTTTCTATGCACTTTGGTTGTTGCAGACCCTGTTATTACGGATGGTTTGGTTGCTTATTGGAGTTTTGACAAAGATACAATCAACGGGGGGGCAAGGACCTATCGGATGTAGGGCAAGATGCGAAAATTGTTGGTGTCATCAAAACAGTCAAAGGTAAGTTTGGTGATGCTGCTAGGTTTGATGGCAATCAAAATAACTACATCCAAGGTGCAAAAAATCTGGAAGTTTTCAAGAAAAAACCGACCAAGTCGATTAGTGTTGAAGGTTGGATTATAGATGAAGGTTTTATTGAATGGGGTGGTTATGTCGTTTGTGCACAAGATAATGGAAGTTTTGAAAAAGGTTGGGTTTTCGGGACTAATAATCAGGTAAGTTTTGCTGTCTCGACTGATGATCCGGATGACGGGGATGGAGTTTTGACTTATGTTAAGCCTGCCAAAAATCCAGATCGAGGAGAATGGTTTCACATTGCTGGTACCTATGACGGCGGGACAATAAAATTATATATAATAGGGATAAGAATGAGTTTTTTCCTCACAAAGGACTGATTGACGAAATTAAAATCTATGACCGTGCTCTATCAGAAACCGAAGTCAATCATAATATGAAAGCTTCGGGGTTATCAGTTGACATCCGGAATAAATTGACAACTCGATGGGCTAAAGTCAAAAAGCTACATATCTAGATAGTTTGGTGAATATTAGTTTCCAAATAAACTTCTCAACCGTATCTTCAAATTAGGTTTGACCCAAAGATAATAGTTAAAATCAGCCAGATTATCCTTGCCAGTTTTTAATTATGATTCTATGGGATTGATTTTTGCCGTCAAATCATTCTGACCGCTATCAGCCTAATATTGTTATCTCGCTCATTATTTGCAATATGATTAACAATATTATCAATAATGTTTTCAACGATCTTATCTATTGGAATTCCAGTTGGGATATTTAGATAATACTGATACAATTGTTCAGATTCTGTGTCCATCTACTTGTAGCGCAATGAGGTTCGGTCATGCCATTGGTTATGAACTGCAATAAACCTCCTGAATCTAAACCGGCTGTAGCTTGTTTTAACAATGTGGAATAGGAGATGTAATTCCCAACATCCTGCATTTGACTCCTGTTGGATTTCCCAGTGTTGTTTGCGAATTGATAATGGATAGCCACTTTGTCCTGAGTTAGCAAGTTTTATTTGTCCTTTTACTTAGTCAAACTGGGCGATTATTTTTGTTAAATTCATATTTGTTGCTGTTACACTTCCTGTAAGTTCTATGTGGTTTCCCAGATTTTCAATTAGGATCACGACCCCTGATTTTGTGTGGCTTAGAGGTACCTGAACTGATTTTTGCAAGTCCAACTCCATTAGTTCTATATTTGCAGAATGGGTCAAAAATTGGTATATTCTGGGACATCACCGTTAATTTCTAGGAACAAGCTAATTTTATAAGTCAGAAGAGGAGAAAACCTTGCGTGCTTTAATGATGCAACTTCAAGCCGATGGTAAACGGGAGAAAGTTTTGGTTGATAATTGGGGCGATCTGCCACCAATTGAGGCAGATCAAGTTCGAACTGAGACTTTGTTCTCAGGGTTAACCAACGGAACCGAACGTAATGGCCTGATTGGAGGGAACTATTCCCCCTCGGATCAATCGTTACCAGCAGGCAGTGGCTATCAAAATGTAGGTCGTGTAATCCAGGTGGGTTCTGAAGTAGATGAGCTAGAAGTTGGTGATGTCGTCTATTCCAGTCAAGGCCACTACGAATATTGTACTTTACGTCCCCATAAACTAAAAAACCTGATGCCGCATGAGCGGCACGACGGATTACTCATTAAACTGGACTCTCGGGTAGAACCAAGACACGCAGCTCTTTTTGGCGTTGCCTCTGTTGCTATGCGTTGTTGTCGTAATGCAGACTTGCGGATAGGCGAGCGTTTCTTGGTTATTGGTGCAGGGATGGTTGGCCAAATGGCGGCTCAGATTGGCAATGCGATGGGGGCACGTGTAACTATTTGCGACGTCGACCAAAAACGGCTTAATATTGCCGAATCGGTAGGTTCCGTCGAAACAGTTTTCAATGTTTCTGGGGACGGTTGGGATAGGCAAGTTGAAGATGCTAGTTATGATACCATTTTGGATGTTGCGGGTGTGGTTGGGGTGGAAGATAAATTGATTCAGGCTACCAAACACGGAGGTAACATCTTGTTTATTGCGGGACGGTTTAAGGTAGAATATACTTTCAATTTAGGCCAGCACCGTGAGGTCAACATCAAGCAAAATAGTCACTTTGACAAAGACGACCTAGAAAATTTGCAGCGATTGTTAGCCAGAGGTGCAGTCAACATAGAGCCTTTGATTCTGGATGTTGTGCCTGTATCAGAAGCCAAGCTGATTTATGATCGTTTACGAGATCAGCCACAGGAACTACTAGGTACAGTTTTTGATTGGAGATAATTTTTGTAGGAGATAAGGATTGACTATGACCCAAAAACCAATTCAGATGGCCGTTGTTACAGGAGGACATAGCTTCAATGTGATTGAATTTCATCGGCTCTTTCGCCAATTAGAGAACATCGAGGTTTATATTCAACACATGGATGATTTTGCTTCATCGTCAGCCGAGATTCGTCATAGCTATGATGTTATACTCTTTTATACCATGTTGTTGGATGGACCCACTGACGATGGGCATCCGTGGTATGCAGGCAAACCCAAGTCGGTTTTAGAAGAATTGGGCCAAACCGGGCAGGGCATCTTCATGCTCCATCACTCAATTTTGGCTTATCGAGAATGGCCGATTTGGAGCCAGATTGTAGGTTTCTCAGATTTGACCCATGACGTAACCATGGCCCAAACTTTGTTTGTGGAAGTAGAAGACCACGAACATCCAATTACCAGTGGGGTTTCTGGCTGGGACATGGTCGACGAAACATACAAAATGTGTGATCCTGAACCAGACAGTCAGATTTTGCTGACCACTAAACATCCTACCAGTATGCGGGTTTTGGCTTGGACACGGCAGTACAAAAATAGTCGTGTCTTCTGTTATCAGTCTGGTCATGATAGCCGCACTTGGGATAATCCAAATTTTATTACCATGTTATGGAGGGGTATTGAGTGGTGTGCTAGGCGGATTTAGGGAACATTGTCATCGATACTAGATGACGTGTAAAAGTAAAAACTTGCTGGCTAAGTCAGATTTTCAGTGGAAGACTTCTTTCAAGGCGCACTTTGGGAACGTTAGCGGTCATGCTAGAATACACTTTAACTATCAATTTTAATGTTTCTTGAAGGAGGATGTCATGTTCAGGTTGAGTTTGGCTGTATCCATGTTGGCTATGGTGTTCTTAGTTTCTCTGATATCCTTGTTGCCAAAGGCATCTGTTTGGGCAAAGGAAATCGACCAGAACACAATGTCACTCTGGACTTTCGACGAGTCTAAAGGGAATACTACTGCTGACTTGTCAGAAAAGGGACATAACCTCAAAATCGAGGGAAAATCTAAATGGATCAAAGGTAAATTCGGTAATGCCTTATGGTTTGATAAGGACGCTTTTGTTGCCCATAATCCGGGTAAAGCTATCGAGGACTTTAGTTTCGAAAATGCATTCAGCTTTGAATTTTGGATCAATATCGAATCAATAGTGCCCAAAACAGTTTTTGGCCTTCCAAGGAAGGAAGGGGAGTACGTTTCTGCTTTCCGAAAAGAAGCCAAAGGTTGGTGGGTTGATTCCTATATTAACAATGGTGGTTGGGTTAAAGCTACGTCGGCAGATATCAGCAATTATGGGGAATGGCACCATTACGCGACAACATTTGATGGGAAAGAAGTCAAGGTTTATATCGATGGTAAGCAAACTGTATCTGCTAAGGCCAAAGGTCCACTTAACAAAACAGGGGCTCCCTTTCGTCTTTCCAATAGCTGTTGTGGGGGAAGGTTTTTTGTGGGTGCAATTGATGAGATGCGTGTTTCAAATATTGCTCGTACAAGAAAGGAAATCCAAACTTTAATGGAACTTGGTGTCAAAGGGTTTCTAGCCGTTTCCTCAAAAGGAAAGCTAACTACTACTTGGAGTGAAATTAAAAAGCAATAGGTCGTACAACGATTAGAACTGAGATTGGAACGGGAGGTCGTTCGGTTAAATTGATTCAATTATTGACTCAATCGCTGGTT
>JACLAC010002031.1_pt1 | contig 35227 bp, 32 predicted proteins | sample 8027881 | NCBI WGS metagenome assembly JACLAC01 (sample SAMN15725517, study PRJNA655200) | protist metagenome | isolation source: fluorescence activated cell sorting (FACS) single amplified genomes of... | place: Spain: Blaines Bay Microbial Observatory, Mediterranean Sea | collected 2016-01-19 | reverse complement strand
AAATCATGATTGATGAAAGTTTGAAAGATAGAGATCTAACGTAATGGACATTCATCACTGCTAAAACATTTGTAACCCGAAAGGAATCCATGAGTTCGAATTACAAATCGCTTGGGATTCGGCCTGTTATCAATGCGAATGCCACCCTCACAAAACTCGGGGGTTCGTTGATGCCTGCAGAAGTTCGTCAAGCGATGCAGGATGCTGCTCAATCCTTCGTTGACATGCATGATCTTCAGCAGGAAGTCGGGACTCGTTTGGCAGAAATCACACGAAATGAAGCTGCTTTCGTAAGCTGTGGTGCTGCAACAGGGTTGCTACTGGCTACGGCTGCATGCATCACGAAAGCTTCAGGAGCAACCTATGAGGATTTCCCCAATCCTCCAGGAACCCAGAATGAGGTGATTGTTCAAAGGATGCACCGGAATCCTTACGACTATGCGGTACAGCAAGCAGGAGCTTCTTTGGTAGAAATTGGTACAATGGATGGAACTTCCTTAGAGGACTTGGAAAACGCCTACAGTGCTTCGACTGTCGCTATTTTTTGGTTTCAGGGTGCGATGAATCAGCCAAATGAATTATCTTTGGCAGATGTTATTCAATCCGCTAAAAAGCATGGTTTGCCCGTCATTGTGGATGGAGCTGCCCAGTTGCCTCCTGTCAGCAATCTTTGGAACTACACACAATTAGGGGCAGATCTGGCAATTTTCAGCGGTGGCAAGGACTTGTCAGGCCCACAAGCATCAGGACTCGTAGTTGGAAAGTCGGAATGGATTGAGAGAATCAGGGTCTTGGGTGCTCCCAATCATGGTGTGGGAAGGCCGATGAAGGTCGGCAAGGAGGAAATGATGGGCCTCTTGGCAGCGGTAGAACGCTATGTAAGCCTTGATCACGCTCAGTTGCTGGAAGTTTATGAGCAGCGCGTTCGGGTCTGGATTCAAGGCTTGAACGGAACAGGTGGGCTCTTAGCCAAAAGAGATTATCCCAATGAAGCAGGACAACCGGTCCCCAGAGCCCTTGTTCAGCTTCCCGATAATTTGTCAAAGGATCAACTTGTAGACCAATTAATGGCAGGCGAACCCGCTGTATCTGTTGCTCCCTCCGAGAAAATAAACGCCATCCTGCTCAATCCAATGACGGTTAGTGATGAAGAGACGCAGATTGTGTTGGAGCAGATTCTCAAGGCAATCGATTAATTTTTTTCCCTTTTGCCATCACTCTGAATGAACGATGTTCTGTATATAAAGGAGTTGCGTGCCCAAACCAAATTTATCAGCTCATCCTACGGAAGTTGTCAAACCGGATGACTTTGATCTGTTTTGGCAGGAAATCATGGAGGAAGTGGACTCAATCCCATTGAATGCCTCGAGTGAGTTGGATTCTTTGCGCTCCAATGAGGAGGTGGAGGTGTACGAAGTAAAGTATGACAGTCTTGATGGTTTGCGAATCGCAGGCTGGTATTGTCTGCCCAGAGAAAGAAACATACCTCTTCCCGCCCGTGTTTTCTATCCAGGTTACATCAGTGAGCCGACCTTGCCAAAATCACACGCTGCCCAAGGATATGCGACCTTTGGAGCTGCGCCACGTGGCAAATTACGCAGCAATGGCATATTCAATCCCGGATATCCCGGATTGTTAACCCACAACATCAATGATCGAGACAATTACGGCTACAAGGGGTTTTACATCGATGCAGTGAGGGTGATTGATTTTTTACTTGAGCAACCTGAGGTCGATGCTGAACGGATTGGAATCCAAGGGAGCAGCCAGGGTGGCGCCTTGACTCTAGTTGTATCCGCACTCCGTCAGCAAGTCAGAGCAGCCTCAGCTGGAGCTCCTTACCTGGCCGGAGTCCTGGACGCTTTTAAATTGACCCGAACGTATCCGTATGAGGAGATCAACGATTATCTGGGAATTCACCCAGAACAAAGTTCCGCTGTAGCAAATACTTGGAATTATTATGACTGCCTCAATTTTGCGGAGCGTATTCAATGTCCCATCATCGTCTACATTGGTCTTCAAGACGACGTCTGTCCCCCAGAGACAGCCTATCCTTTGATGGAAAAGATTGGTACGTCGAATAAAAAGCTCTACGAATACGAAGGGCATGGTCATGACGCAAATCATCATGAGCATGATCATGTGGTGGATGCTTTTTTCGATAGCCATCTGAAACCAGCTCGATCTTGAGTCACCAAGCTCCGCAAATACAAGGAAACATGAAACCAAAGGACTTTGAGCAATTCTGGGCTGGTATTGAAAACGACTTAAAATCAGTAAACTCAACGCCGGAATTGAAGGAACTTACTATTCGTAGCAAACCGCAATTCACTGTGTACGGCTTGTGGCTAACAAGTGTGAAAGGCTATCGAATATTTGCATACTACAGTGTGCCAAGAGGTGAAGGGCCGTTCCCAGTCATCTACCATCTCCCAAACTATGGCAGTGTGGTTCACATCCCACCATTTGAGGAGCGTTGTAAATATATCTGTGTAGCCCTGTGTCATCGAGGCCAGCGACTCTCTGATGATACATTTACGGCTGCATATCCAGGTTTATTGACCTTAGGGATTGATGCTGCGAATTCCTACATTTATCGAGATATTGCTGGAGATTGTCTTTCTGTGATGGACTTTTTGAAAGGTCGTGAAGAAGTGGACGTGGAAAGAATCTGTTTACTTGGGGGGGAATTAGCCCTTTGGACAGCGGCCCGTAGATCGGAGGCAGCGGCACTCCACTATACCCCTTCGCTCCATTACAACTCTCTGAAAAGAGCATCACAAACTAGCAACTACCCCCTTGAAGAATTCAACGATCACTTGCGAAGCTCAGCGTCTGCTCGAGAGTCCGTGGAGAAAACCCTCTCCTATTTCGAACCAGCTCACCATGCTCCCAAAGTGCAAATGCCTATTATGCTGGTTGAGGACTCTGAGGGGTACTGTGACGCTCTGGTTGACGCTTTTGCCGGGCCTGTTGTTAAAGTGCCTTTTCAGCATTCGAGTTATCGAGATGGGGTTCGACAAGCAAACTGGATTGCAGAAAAGCTCACCAATGGCCAGCCGATCCTACCAGACCATTGGTGCTAGATTTTCGGTCAAACACAATTTCACTGGAATCGTAGATTGCACTCAGCATGATTTGACCCCTGAACAGCGAGCAGTGGATGAATCAATTGAGTTAAAGTGAGATGATCCCCAAGGCTATCTTCAACTGAAATATTTGCGTCATCTACTCGGAACACCGTTAGGTCTGCGTTTTGGCCAACTTTCAACCAATCCTCACCCTCCGTGGGATCTAAAAAGGAAGAGGGTCTTGTTGATCCTGCAGCAATGACTTGTTCCAACGGCATCCCAAGATTCAAAAGTTTTGAAAGAGTTGTTGGCAGGTCGTAGGCAGGTCCCTTGATGCTATTACGGTGCAGGTCGGTACTAATCAGATCTGTTTCGATTCCCTGTTCTCTCGCAAAACGCATGACCTTGAAGGAAAAAGAGGCCGCACCATGTCCGACATCTAGCAAAACCCCTCGAGCTCGGGCTTCGTGAACAGCGGCAAGTGACCTTGGATCCTCCATCAGATTACCTCCATGTTTTCCATGGAAAGCATGAGTCACAACATCCCCTTCTTCCAAGAGATCCAGAACGTCTTCCAGCAGGGGTGGTGGTTCTCCCACATGAACGATTAGGGGCAATCCTGCTACACGGGCTACCTTTCTGGCGACTCGAACCGCCTCCGCACCCAAGTCTCCAGTAATCACCTGACTTGCCCTACACTTGATCCCCCGAATTAGGTCGGGGTAATTCTCAATGGTTTTTAAAGTTCGTTCCACATTTACAGAGCGAAAGCCGAGTGAAAGTTCACTGATTCGATTACAGGCTACCAAACCAATGCTGCCGATGTTCAAGAAAGCAAAAAGCCTCTCTTTAGCTTGTTTAGCAATAAATTCTGAAAACCCGACAAAGTTGGCTTCCCCTGCAGATCCGCAATCAACCAAAGTTGTCACTCCAGTTTCAAGTCCAGCCTGTTCAGGCCGGATGGAAATGTCGGTCGCCCCAAAATAGACGTGTACGTGCAGATCCACCCAGCCTTTTGAAATCAAGGCATTTTCAAATGCGTACTCTTGCAGGCCTTTTGAATTGTCTAACTGAGGACCAAGGCGAGTGATCTTACCGTCTTCGATTTCCAGATCAATTGGTTGTGATCCGGTACTTGGGCTTTTCAAAGGGGTAACTTTTCTGATGATCATTTTGAATCCATTGTCTAAAAGATTTCAAAAAACTTTAAAAAACTATCTTTTCAATTTATGGATTATGTTCAGGAAAGTTAAGTTTCAAATTTCAGTATTGAATCCAAAATTATCATTAGATATATAATTGCTCCCTAAAGTCATTCCCCTGAATCCTAAATCGACTGTTTTTGTCGCCAAGGTAGAGGGCGTTTCATTGGCGGAACCTCTGGCTTCGGAGACCGTCGAAGCTCTATTTTACGCTTTGGATACGTTTGCAGTGTTGGTTTTCCCAAATCAAGCATTGACAGACGAGCAGCACATTCGATTCAGTCGATACTTCGGTGATTTGGAGTTGGCCACTGGCGATTACATGAAGCAAGATGATCGGCGATTGCAAATGGAATTAAACGATATTTCCAATCTGGATTGTACTGGTGGAAAAATGGAAGCTGCTGATCCAAAGAGGCTGTTTTCCCTAGGAAATATGCTTTGGCATTCAGACAGTTCATTTAAGGCGATTCCGGCCCAATATTCAATCCTTTCGGCTAAGATCATTCCAGCTACGGAAGGAGATACAGAGTTTGCCGACATGAGGGCTGCCTGGAATACATTGGATGAAAAAACTCAGCAGAAATGCCTAGGCCAGGTTACTCGTCACAGTCAGCTCTATTCTAGAGGTGACTTGGGTTTTACAGAGTTCCGGGAAGATCAGCAGGAAGCAATGGTACCAGTCAGGCAGGCTCTCGTTCGAAGGCACCCAAGGACAAAGAACATTTCCCTCTATCTTTCTTCACATGCCGGCATGATCGAGGGATGGACTGTTCCTGAATCTCGAATCTTTCTAAAGCGGTTGACAGAGCATGCGACCCAGCGGGAATTCACTTATCGACATAAGTGGACCGTCAATGACCTGGTGATTTGGGATAACCAATCCACGATGCATCGTGCGATGGGCTATGACAACAAAGAATTACGCGATATGAGGCGTACTACTATCGCGGGCGTTACTTCGTCGCTAGAAGAGATGCCAGCCTGGGTTTCTTATATAAAAAAGTAAAGAACCAATGGCCGCTGGGAAAATGATTGAAAAATTTACAATATAGTAAATCATAGAAATTAAATGATTCAATTTTTTCAATAATCTAAACTTTAACATCAACCCATTTTCTAGAATCTGCAGCTTCTAAGATTGCATCCGCCACAGCCTGAGCACGCATCCCATGATAGAAAGATGGTGAGCACTCCCTACCCTCTCGAATGGCACTAATAAATTCCCAAGCTTGATCATATCTGAATCGAATTAGAGGATCTCCCTCATTAGGATCTCTAGGTGAATCAGAACGCTTTAAAAATTCTGCTGGAACTTGTTGAATTTGATAGAATTCTCCACGATTACTCAAAAGGATTTGGTGGGGATTATGTAGCTGATAAACTACAGAAGCCTTGGTGCCGTTCAACTCAGCTTGATCGTGATCACCTCTTGGACCAAAGCCTTTGGTGAGCTTTCCCATTTCAAAAACCCCAGTTGTTCCATTCTCAAATTGGGCGATCCAGGCGACCCAATCCTCAACATCTTGGGGTGGGCATGGCTCTCCGCTTTTCGTGAGATCACGAGCTGCCCATTGTTTTGTGTGCGCACATAACGAAGTGATGGGGCCTAGCAGATCTTCCGCAAAATCAATCCGGTGAATGCCCATATCTCCTAGTTCACCGGAACCAGCCTGATCATAATATTGTCGCCAGCCTATCGCTCGTTCGCCCCAGTCCTGTAGTCGTTGGAACCTCGAGTGACGAATCTCGCCCAATGCTCCGGAGTGAACCAAATAACGTAAGTAGTTCATTGCAGGAACAAATCGATAGGTGAAAGCTGTCATGTGCCGAAGTTTTGTTTTCTGGGCAGCCTCCAGAATTTCTTTGGTCTCTTGAAGATTCATTCCCAGTGGTTTTTCGCAAAGCACATGGGAACCGGCAGCGAAAGCTTTCAAAATCATAGATTTGTGAGTGCAGTTAGGGGTTGCGATCACCACTGCATCTGGTTTCATTTCCCTGAGCACGTCATCAACATCTTCAAAGCAAGCTTGTACTCCCCACTCCCTGCTACGTTGCTCTCGCAGTGAAGCATCTGGGTCACAGATCCCTACAATTTCAACTCCAAGGATGCGCGAAAAACCAGGATAGTGGACTTGGGCACAGACACCACCCACTCCGACCAGTGCAACGCGAATCGTTTTTGAACTCATGGCTGGCTCCTTTGAACTATTCTAACATTCCAGGCTGCCATCCATATTCATGGGAATCTGCATGGTTGACTTCCTGTGATCTAGCGCAAGCATCATGTTTGGTTGAACATCTGGCCAGTGCGGATCATTATTCAATGGTCCAGAAGAAACAATCACTGCTTCTTTCAAGTCAATAAGTGCTCCTGACATAATTTTTGGGGTAGGTTCGACCAATCCACTCCTGTACTTTCGGGTGTTGATCGACAGCTAAACACACTCTTTTAATTTTTGGAAAGTCTGTGAGTAGATCTTTTGGCATTCCATCCAATAAGCCTGATGTAAACCATCCCAGAACTCGCCAAATTGCTATATCGGCAATGCTAATCGAAGGTGGCACAATCCAATCTGATCCCTCTAGAATTGAACGTTCTAACATTCCTAATTTCCTTTTTAGGGGACCATTCGCCAATTTTAATCGCGCAGCCAACTTCTGTTCTTCATCCTTGGTTTGATTAGTACTGGAAACCATGGTGTTCAGATCAGTAGCAAAATCGATAAACTGATCGATTTGCGCGGCCTTGAGGTGATCATCCGTTGGGTAGAGCCCAGATAGTTTTCCACAAAATCTTGCGATACCACCTGTTTGGGCGATCGATGTTCCGTCCACCACAAGAACTGGCATTTGATGGAAAGGCATGACAGTGCCATCATCCAATTTTCCAGACTCCTTTGCTCTGAGAAACTCTTCTCGATCGATTCGCAAGTCCTCGAATTCTAGGTCTCCAATAAAGAGGGCAATCCGGCTAACTTCAGCTCTCCAAAAAGGCATGTTTGTGTAAATAAATCTCAACTGCATACAACGTAACCTTCCATTAAGATGAGGTAATCGAGAGACGAAACTTGATGAAACACCGGATGGATATTACTCTTCGCCTTTCATTCGTCAAGAGAGTGATCGAGGAATTTTTGTAAGATTTAGATTAATTCAAAGATAGCTTTTGTAACCGATGAATTTTGCTAAGTGCAAAAATTGGTTTCAGCAAAAATTGAAATGATAATTAGATTAATAAAATCAGTATTTCTAGGGTGAATGATGGAGGAAAATCAAAGGCTCACTGGTGCTCAGCTCCTAGTCCAGTGCCTGCAGAATCTTGGTGTAAAAAATAGTTTTGGTGTCCCTGGAGAGTCCTATCTGGCGGTATTGGATGCTCTTCATGATGCTGACATTCAATTCACCCTTTGCCGACAGGAAGGGGCAGCTAGTTTTGCAGCATGTGCCTGGGGTAAGCTGACTGATATGCCAGGGATCTGTTTTGTGACTCGGGGCCCTGGAGCGACCAATGGCTCAATCGGTGTTCATTCTGCTCGTCAAGACAGCTCTCCAATGATTCTATTCGTAGGGCAGGTTGGCGTTGATCAGAAAGACCGAGAGGCTTTTCAGGAAGTGGATTATCGGGCTTTCTTTGGGCCTTTGGCTAAATGGGCTACAGAGATTGACAACGCTGAGCGCATTCCGGAGGTCGTTAGTCGAGCATGGCGCCTTGCTTTATCTGGTCGTCCAGGACCGGTCGTGATTGGATTACCTGAAGATATGTTGACCACCAAAACCTCTGTCCAGCCTTGTCAACCACTTGAGGTAGCTGAGGCTGGGGTTGATCTTTCTCAAGCCGAAGCGCTTACGAGGTTTCTTAACGAGGCGGAGCGACCGCTGCTCCTCATCGGGGGAGGGGGCTGGAAAGAAGTGGGCAAATCCGCTTTGCAGAAGTTCGCAGAGCTTCATAGTTTCCCTGTTTCAGCAATTTTTCGCTATCACGACCTCATTGACAACAATAGCCCAGTGTATGTTGGAGACGCCGGTGTTGGAATGGCAGTCCATCTCGCTGAGATGATAAAAAATTCAGATGTGATTTTGGCTATCAATGCCCGCCTGGGTGAGGCCGCTACGCAGTCTTGGTCACTCTTGGAAGCGCCCTATCCTCGTCAGAAATTGATTCACGTTCACGCCTCAGACCAAGAAATCGGCAAAATATATCAGCCGCATCTTAGTTTTCATGCGAATCCCAACCAGTTTGCTCAGTTTCTTGAGAGCTTGGAAATTAGCGGTAAAAATCTTCCCCAGAGAAAATCATGGATGGCTAAGGCCCATTCCGATTATCTTTCATCCTTGATAGCCCCTTCCCAAAACAGCCCTGTGGACATGGCAGCAGTGATGATGTTGCTACAAGAGCGGCTTGAGCCAGACGCGATCTTAACTAATGGAGCAGGGAATTTCGCATTTTGGCCAAATAAACACTTTTGCTTTGGCCCAGGACACAGGTTACTGGCTCCACAAAGTGGGGCTATGGGCTATGGGCTGCCGGCAGCAATCGCAGCAGCTCTTGCCTTTCCAAATCGGCAGGTTGTCTGTTTTGCTGGTGATGGTGATCTACAAATGGGATTAGCTGAACTTGGTACAGCTGTGCAGCATGGTGCTAATTTGATTATTCTGGTTTTAAATAATGGTGCGTATGGAACCATCAGAATGCATCAAGAGAGGGAGTACCCTAGTCGAGTTTCTGGAACTAATCTTCACAATCCAGATTTTGCTGCGGTTGCTGAAGCTTATGGAATAAAGGGTTTTTGTGTGAGAAAAACGGAGGATTTTGCAGAGGCCTTTGCGGAGGCCTCTAAGCCAAAGACTAAGGCTTTGCTTGAATTAATGGTCAGCCTGGAAGCGATCACCCCAAGGAAGACAATTACTGATCTTCGTTCCGGTGGTTAGGGTGATAATTTTTTAATGGAGGCTCTGTTAAACACAATGCTTGGGGGTTATAAATTTTTGAAGGGGATCTTCGTAGGCTTAAATTAAAATGCAGTTTAGTTTTTCGATGAAGCTTTTTACTAGAACACGTTTCTGACAATTTCGAAGAGTTCAAGCACGACCCTCGAAAATGAATATAAAATCACCGCTCCACAAATAGTCAGGTCACCTTCTCCCTTCGTTGGGTGAAAGAGCATCACCATCGCAGAAGGAATCTCCAGAGCCTCGCTCTCAACTCTTCTTTGCCTGAATAAAATCAAAATGGTGAACGCACCACCAAGTAAAGCTAACCAAATAACCATAATTTAGCCCCCCGCTAAAAACTCTAAAATACAAACATGTATTTTTTCCAAGCAATTCTGAATCCAGAACAATTCATTGATGATATGAACAATAAGATTTGCGAGTCAAAGCTACAATTTTAGAAATTCAATTTAAAGACAGTGCGGGCTTACGCGGAAAAGCTGAAAGAGAGAAAAAAGGAGTGTAACCCCAGTTTTTGAGAGACTGAGGTTGAAAAAATATGAATTTCAGGTTGAAGACAACGATACATTTAAAATGCAGTGCATTGATAAATTTGCAAAGACCTAAATCACTCCATAGGAGTTCACAAGCCAAGCGAATACAACAACATAGAGAACAAAGACTAAAATCAAAGAATAGGATGTTGGGTTCATGTATTTTCTCAAAAAACAACGAATTTAAGATGGATGGAAAGAAATTCCATCACATAAGGTTTCAGGGCCAAGCGGCTCAGTTGAAATGCAAATAAAGAAGGCGAGACAAAGAATATCAATTAAAAGGTAGTGAATGGCAAGGTAAGTTCCAAAATTAGCTACGGAACAATAAAATTATTGAGTAATGAAAATAAAGTTCTTGCAGAATCAGGAGCTTACCTGTCTGTTGAACCAATCATTTTTTGAAAGAAACTCCGGATCGTCACCCGGCAAACTGATCTATCGAAAAATCACGATTGATTTTCAATGAAACTAAAGATTTAGGTGTAATCTGGCTTATACTTTTGAATCATTTGTATCGAGCATTTCTTCAAACTTTCGCGCCCTCACCTTCTTCACGATAAAATCAATATTCTTAATAGTTTTTCGAAGCTCCTCGTCTTTTTCCAGACTACTCTTCGCCTGGGTCATGCTTTGGATGATGACCCCAATGACAAGGTTTAAAATTACAAGTCCGCTGATGATGATGAAGCTGATAAAATAGAACACTGCTGTCAGCGGGTTTTTTGCGGGGTTTGTACACGACTCCAGGTTGTCTCCATAACCATATTCAGCGCAACTGTACATCTGAATGTACATCAGATCGGTCCAGTCCTCAAAAGTGGCAGCGCGAAATAAGGACACCATGCTGATTGGGAGATCTCCGAAATGGATCGGGTCATTTTTTGAAAAAACTGTGGTGCCAATCACCCCGTAAATATAAATCAAGAGTAAGAGCAGAATTCCCACAAAGCCAATTGGTTTGGTACTCTGAAGAAGTGAAATGACGATAATTCTAAGTTGGGGAACTTGGCGGAAGATTCTTGTGAAGCGTAAGAGTCTGATCACCCTGAGGACGAAAGGATAAGACCCAAAAGGTAGAAACGATCCGATCACAAGTAGGCTATCAAATACGTTCCATCCATCGGAAAAGAAGGCCAGGGGCTTATTCCATTTCGGTAAGAAACGAATGAGAATTTCGATCAGGAAAATATACTTGATGAACGTGTCGATTGAAAAGAACAAGGTTGGATAATCCCTAACTAACTCTTCACTTGTTTCTAAACCCACAACAATACCCGTCAAAACGATGAGCAGATTGATGGAGTTTTGAAACCATTGGCTTTGCTCGATGTTGCCTAGCCAGTGAAAGGGATTAGTTGTGGGCTGGTCGTACTCTATACCCGGATCTACACCAAGATTTTCCAACAATAACTCGTAGACGATTTTTTCCTCATCAGTGAATTCATCATCAGAGAAGATGATTTCTTCAACCATTGTTCGAATACTGATTTTCTGCTGATCATCGATGTTGTTCAGTTTTCTGAGATCTCCACCTACCTTCTGAATTTGGCTTTCTAGATCTAGGTCTTTAAGGTTTTGATAGGCCTCATTGTAATAGACCCGAATATCTGGACCCATATACTTGATCCAGATCTCAGCAAATTCGTCGATGCTGGCGAAATCAGAGCTAGAAACATAATTCAGAACATTTAGGTACTCGAATAACTCTACACTTGGCTCAATCTCATAAGTATTAACCTGCAGCAGACTCTTAGCGAGGTCATAGAATTTCCTCTCTGAAGAGAGGACTTCATCATCTGCAAAAATAATTTCCTCAAACATGAGAAGAATTTCTTTTTTTGCAGCATCCTCCTCTCCTTGCAAATGAACCAAGCACTCGCGAGTCAGTTTGACTTTTTGACCATCGTTTAAATCAACTAGTTGTTGATTTGCCTGCTTGGAATATTCTCCGTAGCGATCGCCAAGGTGCTTGGTGACAATCTTATCAATTCTTTTTTCTGACTCATGGTCTGACAATGAGATGACGTTCAACATCTTTAGGCAGATCAAGAGGTCTAAAGGGTTCTGCAATCGATCGATCATGGGGGTGCAAGTAAAAATGTTATTTTCGAAATCAGTTGAGATGAGAAAACATTATCTTTGAAATTCCATCCAATCAAGAACAACTGATCTAAATCGTAGAGAATTATTTTATCCTCAATAAGTAGAATCATCTAAAAATACTGGGGTCTTCGCGGCAGATAGGAAGTTTCAGTAAACTTCGAAAGAGATAGGTCGTATCAGTGGGAGTGATGAGGTTAGAGGTTCTTATATGTAGGGCTAGAAGCCTATTTTACATCCGTAAATTATTTATGATTTTGAATAGTGTTTGAAATCAGAATCTTCTCTCTGAGCTTGCAGATCTCTGCAATATGATCTGGGCCAATCTCACAGCATCCTCCAAGAATTGTAGTTCCCAGCGAAAGCCATTCTTTAGCAAATTCTGCATAAGTTTGCGGGGTGATGTCCTCTCTGGACTTCAAAACGTCTACAGTGGCGTGGCCCTGATAAGGTTCTACTGTAACAAAACCGTTGGCATACGCTCCCAAAGTCTCTGCGAGGGGGGCTAATTCACCCAGAGCCTGTGTGGTTGCTTCAGGTGGCGAACAGTTGATCAACAAAGCACTTGCTCCCTCTGCAAGGACTGCTTTTGCGGCTTCAATAATCAGTTCACCAGAACGCAAAAAGGAACCATCTTTTTCATTTACGGTGAAGGAAGTCCACACAGGCAGACCTGACTTCATCGCTATTGATGTACTAATACAAGCCTCCTCGATAGAAGCCATAGTTTCACATAAAAAAAGGTCAACGTGTTTGTATTGTTGCTCTGCAATATGCTGATATTCTTCATGCGAGGCCTGAGAGGTTAAGCGTTCGGAGGGTCGATAACTACCTGGAAGAGGCGGGAGGTTGCCAGCGATTAATGGAGACAACTCTATATCATCACAAGCTTGTCTTGCTGCGTCGATAGCAGCTTTTTGCAAGTCTTTAAACTCATCTTGTCTGTTGTATTTAGCAAGTCGAGTGGGGGTCACAGCGTAGGAACCTAATGTGATTACATCCGCACCGGCTTTGATGAAATCTCGGTGAACATCAACCACTAAATCAGGATGATCTCTCAAGACGTCAGCAGACCAGAGGGGAGTTAGCGGATTCTTCGCTCTCTTAACTAACTCTTGGCCCATCCCACCGTCAAGCAACGTAATTGGTTTATTCAAAAAAGAAATTTCATTACTCCGATGATCTAAAAACTGAAGTTGGGGCTTTTCCGAAAATTGAAAACCCAGCGATTTAAAAAAAGAAAATTTATTCTGAAAATCATTTGAACTTTTCAGGGCATCCTGGATTGATAGTACCCAAAGATGTCTTGACCCGGCAAAGCTGTTTTCTAGAAATTTTTGCGTTGCGCATGTTTGTGTTCGTCAGGTCGGTTTCGATAAGCTTTGCGCCCTCAAAATTTGAGTTGGTTAGATCAGCATTTCGAATTAGCGCCCTGTATAGAATCGTTTGGCTCAAATTGGCATCTCTCAGGATCGCTTCATCAAGTTGGGCTTTTTCGAGTTTGGTTCCAAGTAAATTTGCCCCACTCAGGTCGGCACCAACCAAAACAGATTCACGGAGATCTGCTCCAACTAAATTCGTATTGCTCAAGTTTGCCCCACTTAAGTCTGCTCCTCTCAGATCTACTCTTCGTAGATTTGCTCCGACAAGATTTGCATTGATAAATTTGGCTTCCCTCAAATCAGCTTCCCTCAAATCAGCACCCACCAAAGAAACTCCCTTCAAATTAGCTTGGTGTAAGCTAGAATTTGATAGTTTGGCTTTACGTAAGCTTGAGCCAATTAGGTTTGCTTGCTGAAGGTCAATTCCTTCTAAGTTCGCTTCGCTCAAGTCACATTTCTCACAATTGTTCAGCATGATGAACCACTCAAGGTCTTTTTGTTCGAAGGCAGAAATCTGAAGACTTATCATTGATGTAGCTAAAATTAAAATGATGTGCTTTATCATAGAGATTTCGAGATTGTGAGTTTCAACAGATGCTTTTCTGGAATTTCAAGCAATAGGACTTCTATCCAGTAAAATAGGTTGTACTGTGAGCATCTTCTCATTTCCAGGATCGATAATTTTGAAACATGAATACAGTCATTATAAACAAGATTTTTGGTTACGCATTTCAGAGGCCAAAATTTGGGATGATCTGACTTTTAGAAGATTTCAAGCTAGAGAGAGGGTGCGTAGGGGGCAGTTAGCGAATGGATTAGATCAAGAAAATCTCCTAAATATCTTTGGCTTGTCCTCTTAATTCGACTTTGCGAATTTTGCCAGTTGCTGTTTTGGGTAGGTCGCAAAAAATGAAAAATTTAGGAATTTTAAATGCAGCAAGAGAAGCACGACAATGCTGACGAAGCTCATCATGAGATGGTCGCTCGCCTTTATTCAACTCAATGAATGCACAAGGCACCTCCCCCCCAATGCTCATCAGGTTTTGCAACGACAGCTGCGATGCTCACCTGAGGGTGATTATGCAACACTGATTCTATTTCAAGACTGGAAATGTTCTCTCCTCCTGAAATGATGATGTCTTTAATTCTGTCACGGATTTCAAAATCTCCATTTGGATGAACTACAGCAATATCCCCTGTATGGAACCCTCCATTGCGAAAGGCTTCTGAAGTTGCCTCTTGGTTACGATAATAGCCTGAGAACAACGTATTGCCCGATAAAACGATCTCCCCGTTAGTGGAACCATCCCAAGGTACTTCTTTCCCAGCTTCGTCTAGGACTTGGATTCGATTTGCTGTGATGTGACGAACTCCTTGCCTCGCGAGAAGGTTTGCTTTCTCTTCAGTTTCTAGTTTTTCCTCAGCTGCACTTAACAAGCGCAGAGAAGTTGGACCAAAACTTTCTGTCAGACCATAGAGGTGGATGAAATCAAACCCAAGTTTCTCCATGCTTTCAATCAATCGGCTGGTTGGGGATGCTCCACCAGTGGCAACTGTTATTCGACGTAGCGGCTGAAAATTTTCAATGGCAGATTGCCCTAACAACAAGTAGAGGATTACTGGAGCACAGGAGAAGTGCGTAATTTCCTGATCTTGGAGGCAATTTACAATCAAACCTGGATCAATACGATCCAGACAAACATGAGTTCCTCCTGCTGCGGTTATCGCCCAAGTGTGACACCATCCATTGCAGTGAAACATTGGCAGAGTCCAAAGATATTTTGTAGATCTTCTAAACCCCAAGGCCAAAATATTACCAAGGGAATTTAGGTAAGCTCCTCGATGATTAAGAACGACACCCTTGGGGTTGTCTGTAGTCCCTGATGTGTAGTTTAATGCGATAGGAGCCCATTCATCTTTAATTTGTTCTGATATGTCAGTGAGATTGACATTTGCTCCATGCAGGATGGTTAACCCACTAGAACCATTTTCTGAAAAAACTTGAATCAGAATTCCAACACTTTCAGCAGCTTTTTTAGCGGTTTCAGCAGAGTGTTCATCACACAAAAGGAGCTTGCTTTCTGAGTGTTGCAGAATCCATCCTACGGTTTCAGAATCTAGACGGGTGTTGATCGAGTTCAAGACAGCTCCCTCTGCAGGAATAGCATAATGAGCAGCCAACATCTCAGGGCGGTTGCCCGCCATTACTGATACAACGTCTTCTGTTTCCATATTTAATTCAGAGATGTAATTTCGCAGTCGCCCAACAATACTCGCGAATTGGCTATAATTCCACGAATGTTCTCGCCAGATTACTGCTAACGAATCCGGTTGATTTCTGAGTGCACGATCGAGAAAATCTAGAGGGGTTAGTGGTTTGAAATTCTCTGGTTTTGCTGGCCAATGAGGATCATTTTTCATGAAAAAATTCTTCAAATATTGAGAATTTAAGTTTTTTCAATTACTAGTTTTTTATTCGTTTTTAGTTAATATAACTGAAAAAAAAGTAGATTATATTCTTCTCTAAAGATAAAGCGCTTCAATTGGGTGTGCGGACAAAGATATCGTTGAATAAGGTTAGATTCTGAGTTAATTTCCTTTAATTCAATCATATTAGAAGTGATGGTGTCTTCTAAAAGGTATAGAATTCCTTTCTGAAGAATCTGGTTTTCACTAAATTGATTCTCTTCAAGAGCATAATCCCATTCTTCAATAAGTGAAAATTGATGGTTTCTATCCTCAATTAGATTGTAGATTTCATCAATGATTTCATTCATTTGTGAAAATAAAATAGAATTGATTGAATCAGTAGATTCTTTCAAGTCTGGCTATTTAGCAGAGTAAAGGCCGATAATCCTATAAATGATAAAAAACCTGCCCAGAACATGTGGCATCCCTTACTTAATCCACCTTTTTCAATAGATCTTCCTACAGATTTTTTTATTTTGATTAAAAATGTAATGGATTGAGAAAGTTTTTTGAAGGAATCTGGCTCCATATTTTTCTCTAAATTTTCCAATTACTGGTTTTTTTAGCCATTCCCAAAATTTGTATAGTCCGATACAAAAAAATCCATTGATTAATACAGAAACGATAGTTTTTGCAAGCCATATTCCATAAGTTAGATTTATATAGGTTATAAGGATAATTGTTATTAGAAAAAAATATTTAAATATATATGATCTAAAATTAATCCTCTAGGGAAAATTTGAGAAAAAAAACTAACTAGAATAATTACGAAGCAGAGGACAGTTCCCAAACGCCATAGGGATTCTCAAATAGTAATTTTTCTAAATCTAAAATTCTCTCAGGAGAAAATTTGGCTGAAAACTGAGACTCCATGAAATTTTATCTGATATTTTTTTGTTAATTTTTTCGAAAATCAAAGTGTCATTGAGATCGAGTACTCATTATTTTTTCAATTGTTCTGTTTTGAGGATTCTCAAAATTATTATCCAAAACTCACCCTACTCAAATTTGAAGGAGCGTTATGCTAGAAATTGGTCGTAAATTACCGAATTCCTCAGTTCTTTTGGTAAAAGAATCCAAGATTGAAACGATTGATTTGATGGACAAACTTGTTGGACGGTGCGTCGCAATCTTCGGAATGCCTGGGGCGTTTACTGATACCTGCACAGAGTTACACATTCCAAACATCCTCAAATACAAGCAAAAGCTTTTGGATTTGGGGGTGGAAGAAATTTTTGTCACCGTAGTCAATGACACTTTTGTTGTAAGAAGGTGGGGTTATTCTTTTGATGCATTCAATCAAGGGATTACCCTGATCGCCGACTCTAGCTCAGAATTCTCCAAAGCTGTTGGGTTGAACTTTTCGGTGCCATCAATTGGATTTTATGATCGCTCTCTACGATATGCAATGATGTCTCGAGACGGGGTGGTTGAAAAATTCTTGATTGAAAAATCAGAAGATGAAATTACTACTTCTGGAGCTGATGCCTTAATTGAAGCAATCTCTAGGCGGTCAACTTAGAAATGTTTTGAGCAGAATTCTACCCTTGCGAAGTAATTTAGTGGGTATCCTGATGAAAAATCGAAAAGACATTTTAATCAATGAAGCTGTCGAAATGATCAGGGATGGTTCTTTACAAATTTCTGAATATTGTCGCCCTTTTTTGGAAGTATGCAAATTACATAATGATCATTTTAAAGTTTGGACACACTTCAATGAACGTCAAATTGAACAAGATATTAATTTGGCTTCATCAAGGTTGGTAAGCAAATTTGGAGATAATTCGAACTTGTTGACAGAATTAGGAGAAAAGGAATCGGGGCATGCTCGAAATTTTGCAGGTACTGAAACATTTCCATCAATTTATGGTGTTCCGGTGGCTGTAAAGGATATTGTAGATGTAGGAGGTTTAGCGACTGGATGTGGATCTCCAATTTACGAGGGAAAAAATGCGCCTATGTATCATGTAAAACATGCTGATGCTTCGGTTGTCTCTCGGATTAAAGTAATGGGTGGAATTGTGATTGGTAAAACAGTCACGACTGAATTTGCTACTTTTCAGGCATCGAGCACTCAAAATCCAAGTTGTTTTGGGAGAACTCCAGGGGGGTCATCCAGTGGATCCGCAGCCGCTGTTGCTGCTGGCATGGTACCTTTGGCAATTGGTACACAAACAGCTGGTTCCATTATCCGGCCTGCATCATATTGCAGTGTGGTAGGCTTCAAACCCACTTTGGGAACATTGGATCTTGCGGGAGTCAAAGGTCTAGCACAGAGTTTCGATACTTTAGGTGGATTCGCAAGATATGTATCAGATGTGGCTTGGATGATTGATAGCCTCTCAGGTAGTAAACTCCACAGATATTGCCATGTTGAGTATAAACCTAAATCAGTTGGGCTCTGTCGTTCGCCCTTTTGGAATGCTGCTGATGGAGCATTGCAGACCGCTTGGGTCGAACTATCTAATTTAATCAAGTCACATGATGAGCAGGTCAGACTGAAGGATGTAGAATTGCCAGAGATATACGATCAGTCTGTTGAGTTACATAAGAGGATTTTTGCCCAAGAAGCTCTCGATGCATTACATTTTGAGTGGCATACTTTTCGATCATTTTTTAGTGAAAAGCTAGCTCAAATTATGGAACAAGGTGAAGAACTACCATCAAATGATTATTTAAAAGATATTGCCCAGATGCTTTCATTGCGCCAAGCTTTCGACAAAGCTATGGGGGAAAATGATGTGTTGTTGACACCTAGCTCAACAGGCGTGCCCCCGAAGTTTGAGGAGGGTACTGGGGATCCAATTTTCAATCGATTATGGAGTCTATTGGGAGTTCCCGCGATCAATGTGCCAGGTCTCAAATCGAGAGAAGGATTGCCAGTTGGTATCCAAGTTATCGCTCGGTATGGACAAGATACGGCAGCTATTTCGGCGGCTTATTGGTTAGAATCTTTGCTCAATGAATATTATGTCCCCGCAAAGGCTACTTAAGTATCAACCCATAGAATTGGGTTTCTGATCCCCGCAAAAATAATTCGGATAAAATTGTAGCCAGTTAACCGAGCGGCTTAATTTTCAAGATTTCGACTCCAATACAGTTTTCCAAGTGCTGAAATGTCAGCATTGGAACTCGAACCACCATTTTTTCCGTCTGCTCCCAGGGATAGAATTACATACCGAGTTCCATCGCTAGTATAGTTAAAGGAACGCCCCCAGCCATCACTTAGAATTTCAGATCCCTGAAGATAGGGGCCTTTCCAATTTTCATAATTGCCACCTTTGTTTGGAAGATTAATTAATGCGCTTAGGGTTTGTACGGTAGTTGGAAACCTCCCATTGTGTGCTTCGTAAAGGCTTAGTGCAGTCTCCAGGTCTCTTAAACTGGTTTTTGTTTCCTGAATAGAAAGGAACTGAGACTCCTGACTTTCTCCTTCCTCTTCAATCAATGAAAAAGCTTTCGAGGACCCTAATAGGTCAAATACAGCTACATATTCAGCCCCCTTAGAGTCCTCTACACCGACCGCTAACGTCATCGAGTCTCTAATTTGCTTGATGAAGTTGAGATAAGAATTCAAGTTTTCTCCAATAACGAGGAATGTCAAATTGGCTTTGGTAGATGTTCCGACTTTCTTGTTTTCGATCTCTTGCTTGTCGAAGCGGTACCTTATGGGCTGGTCGAAATTATTCCTACTGATGAAGCGCTTCCAGTCTACGTAAATGTCTCCATTGCTTCTGATGTACAAAACCGGTTTGCTGACAGACGTATCTGGCCCATCTTTGGCTGCTTTACTCACAGTTGAGATTTTTTCATCAGTGAAAGGGTCTGCTCTCACTTTATATTCCCAACCATTACTCTGATATTCGTTGAGCTGAATGCTATAGATTTGTCCATAAATTTGAATGGGCGCAAGAATCAAAACCAGGATCAATAAGAATTTCATGATTGAGTACCATTTTTTAAATTTCTGTTACTTTTGCTGATACTTTTCGAAAGATAGACGGCCCCCCCTAAGTTTTGAAGTAGAATTGGAAAAAAAGATTTTTAAAGAATGTAGAGCTTGCGGGCGATCGATCCCAGTTACTGCAGCCAGTTGTGAGGACTGTGGTGTAATGACAATCGAAGAAGAGAGGCGTATACTTCTGGAGAAAAAGCAACTGCTTCTGCAAAAGAAGAGTTTGTTGGACTTTTAGGATAATATGGCGAAATGTCGGGATTGTCAGCATGCAATTCTACCAACCTCGCAGTCCTGCCCGACTTGTGGTGCCAGGTACCCAAACTTGAGTAGAAAGAAATACCTACGCTTTGAAATTCTGAAGAGCGTCTCAATTGTCTTATTTGCGCTGATGCTATTTGCTGCCGCAGCCTTAGTGAAGGAGTTAATTTGAAGGAGTTTCAGTGAAAACTTCTTTCAGAAATCAGACAACTTATTTTATCAACGGATTTATTTATTGCCGTTATTGCCGAATTTATTACCGATTACTGCCGTTATTGCCAAAAATATTTGAGAATCTTCGATTTTCTCCAAAAAAAATTATAGATCCTAGAAATCACAACCTAGGTGATAGAGGCAATCGCCCCTCAAAACTCGCCCAGGGATTCTCTTGCAAACAACGACACCCCCTGCATCAAAATAAACTGTTTCTGGCTTTGAGCCCGGATTCTCTGGAGTATGTACATAACCAGCTATGTCTCCTTTTTTGACCTCACTTCCCAGTCTAGCTGTGGGTTCGAAGAGACCTTCCCCATCAGCGTAGCTGAAGAAAGAAAAGTCTGGGGCGTGAAGCATTCGAGATTCCGTTTTAGTTGGCGCCACTCCGCTGTTAAGTAAGACTCCAATCTCAGCAAGGAATCGTCGAGTTCCCTCCTCACAAATCTTTAAACATTCAGCGGTCACGGTCCCACTACCTCCCATTTCAGTGCCAAACATTAGAACGTTTTGGCGCCGAGCAGCATGGTTACCCGAAGTGCCCGCAGCATGTCCGCCGGGAAAGAAAAATGAATAGGGTGCTCCAAATACTTTCATTAGCCTTTGAATTTCTTGCAACCGTTCTGAATCAGTCTCCAGGGCTCCAACTGCACTAGGTATATAATGCAAAGAGGATCCACCGCTGTGGAGATCCAAACCATAATCAGCCATTGGCATCAAGACGGTCTCTACGTAATGCGCAATCACAAGAGTAGGAGAGCCCTCAGGATCCCCTGGATATATTCGATTAAGGTTTAAGTCGTCAATTGGTGAAGTCCGGAGTCCTGCCTTAGCAGCTGGAAAATTTAGCATCGGCAGGATGATCACCCTCCCTTTAATGTCTTGAGGCTCCAGTTCGTAAATCAGTTTTGAAAGCGTTACCTGTCCTTCGTATTCATCGCCATGGGTACCGGCAAGAAGAAGAGCAGTGGGCCCTTCTCCATTTCTGATACAAGCGATTGGAAACGGGATCCAACCATACGCTGACCGATGGACTGAATGAGGAAGCCTGAGGTAACCGGTCTGTTTACCTTCCTTTTCAAAATCAATGGTGGTCATGATTGGGCTGGAATTCATAAATCTTCTCTAATGTTGTTTGCTCAATTTTTAGTAGGTATCCAAAAATAATGAGGTCAGATCAGTCTTCTAAAGTGTTTTCTGGTAGCAACTCATTCAGACTCGCATTCAAACAATTGAACACGAAGTCAAATTGATAAATTTATTGGTTATCTAAACTTAACTGCTCTTCTAGTCTTCATTAAACTACCTGCCCTAGTTTTTCAAAATCGGATTCATACTTCACTTACTAGTTGCAGTCAACAATCTTTGACAGAGATAGACCCCAAGGGGAGGATAGTATTGCAGAATTTAGCATCCTCTAGATTAGCATTCGTCAAGTCAGCCCCAAATAAATCAGCTCTAAACAGCATGGCACTGCTCAAATCTGCACCGCTCAAGTTTGATCTTCTTAAGTTGGCATGGTGTAAAATAGCCCCATTCAGGTTAACTTCTTGAAGATCTGCCTCATAAAGATTGACTCCACTGAGGTCACATTTGACACAAGCTCCTGTATTTTGTAGTTTCTCTAGATTTTCTGACTTATAACTATATAGCTTTGCAGCGAAAAATAAAAATGGCAGTGTCAAAAGAATTCTTTTTTTCATTAGAAAATTTACGATTATTCTACTTGAATTTAAAAAATTTCGGCTTAGATTATACACATTTATTAATCATAAAAAAATCTTAATTTATTCTATTTCCTATTTTAGAATTTGCCTGCACATGAATAATGAAAAATTAATTTTTTTTTATCCACCAATCTTTTTAAAAGAAATCTTTTTCGAATTTAAGAATTTTACCACTTGTTCAAAATTCTCACCATGAATTTCAATGAAATCATTTTTGAAAGAACCACCAACACCAATTTTTTTCTTCAAGTCTTTGGCAAGTCCCTGACACCAGTTTTTGTCAGCCGGCAGGCCCTTAATTTCAATGACAGTTCGACCTTTACCGGAAGTCAACCGACGAATGAGAAGTTTCAGAGCCGATTCGTCAACTTCATAATCATCTTTAGAAATTTTAGATTTTTCTTTTCTTAAGTCGCCCAATTTGCTTGAATAAACGAGTTTATCACTCACGAATTATCCTCTCATTTTTTGAGAATTTAAAAACTGAATTATCATTGAATAGAAAAAAATTTAATATTAATCATTCTTTAAAAATTCATTTGATTAATCTAAATGGATAGTATTTATAATAAACTAAGATTGTCCTTAATTGTAGTTTTATGATTTCCAATCATAAGGTGTCTAAATGGGTACTTATAATGTTTTTATCACTGGTGCGACAAGTGGTATTGGCCTTGGAATTGCGCGAGTTCTTGCTTCAGAAAGGCACCAAATCGCCTATAATGGCATAGCTGACCTCGAAGAAACAATTGCAATTAGCGAGAAATTAACTGATTTGGGCGCTACCAGTGTTCATTATTTCTATGCCGATGTGCGTGATGGAGAGGCGATTAGAAAAATGATTGCCACTGCGGAAAATACAATGGGCCCAATCGATGTGTTGGTCAACAATGCAGGAATTCAACATGTAGCCCCGATTGAAAAATTTCCAACTCCCAAATGGGAGGATGTGATAGCTGTTAATCTAACAGCACATTTCCATACTATTGCTGCCGTCATTGAGGGTATGCGCAGCAGGGGTTTTGGGCGCATCATCAATGTTTCCTCCGTACATGGTTTGGTTGCTTCTGCAAATAAATCTGCTTACGTCTCTGCAAAGCATGGTGTGGTGGGTCTAACGAAAACAGTAGCTCTTGAATGTGCGACTGATGGAATTACAGTGAACGCGATCTGCCCTGGATGGGTCAACACACCGCTGGTAGAATCCCAAATACACGTTCGGTCGGAGATGAGTGGTAGAAGTTTTGAGGAGGAGTCAAGTTTACTAATTCAGGAACGTCAACCAAGTCAGACTTTCGTGACTCCAGAACAAATTGGTAAGTTATGTCTTTATTTGATGAGTGAGGCCGCTGCAAGTGTCACCGGTATGGCTATACCCATAGATGGTGCTTGGACGGCACAATAGAATTGACATGATTGGCTTCTAATCCATAGAAATTTTGCCTAACTATAAAAAATAAAGTTGCAAAATAATATTTTAGTGGGAATTGATTCCGAAATGCCAAGGGCGACCATCTATCCTACAATTTTTGTCATCAAACACTCCATTAAAAATTAAGGAGTAGTCTAATTAAGATTGGACACATTGACTGTTGGATCAAAAATCCGAGCCCAGACAGACTTCAAGCCTTCTAAATGAGGCCACTGCTGAATTTGTTGAAAACTTCCGATACTGGTTTGATTATCGGTTTGAAGACCGACCTCGAAGTTAAAGACATAAGCTCCCTCGACACCCATCCGAAGATCAGAAATGATGATCTTATCATCAGATTGCCATACTTTATATTGCCCCTTGGTAAACCAGCGTAGGCGCTCAATCTTCGGGTGGTCTAAAATTGCAGAGATTAGTTCAACATTGCGGGGAAACCCTTGTATCTGAATTTGATCTACATCATCAAAAATAGATGCCCAAATTTCGAAATATACATCATCAACTACCGCAACACCACGCCATAACAGCGTGTTGAGTGGAGCGGGGGTGGAATCGTACACCTCAGCTGAAATCCCGTTGCTGGCCAACGCGTTTTGGACGCGATTATCAATCACCGACTTGGCTCCGGTACTCCAGACAAGATAGAGCGTGGAGAGTACCAACATGCCAGCATTGATTTTCACAGCTCGGCTTCTGTCGCGCATCAGCAATGCACTGATCACAGCAACCAGGAGGGGAATGGTGTAGATTGGATCCACGATAAATAAAATGGAGTGTGCAAACGGATGATTAGTCAATGGCCAAAATATTTGGGTACCATAGACTGTGAAAAAATCGGCTAATGAATGAGTGGCAAAAGAAAAATACACGGCTACAGACCATCTAGCCCTAGATGCAGCACGACCAAAAGGCAAATTTGACAAGAGCAGGACGAAAACAGGGGTCACCAAAGCTTGCACAAACAATGAGTGCGAGAATCCACGATGGTGGGTCATATTTTCAATTGCCCCCCCAAAATCAATCAGTACATCTAAATCAGGTATGGTCCCGAGAGCCATGCCATAAAGTGCTGCACGTTTGCCCAGGCGTCTTCCTAAAACGGTATAGCTAACGGCACCCCCCAATACAGCTTGTGTCACAGAATCCAAAGCAGCTCCTGAAAATCAGATTAATTTACGATTGATAGTTGTGGGAATTTGTCTTCGATATGGCCAAAACATCTAATTAGGGTTTGTTATCAATTTATCCAAATAATCATGGCTAACAAGTCGATGCCGCCTGAGCAAGCCCAGCTTGATTTTCGTAGTTTCATGATTGGCCCTAGTTAACTTGTTTTCTCTAATAATCGTCTCCCTCAGCTTTTTCAGAAGTTTTTCTTATAATTTAACATTCATAATTTTAGTCTTTATCAAAATTTAGATTCTCCTTAATGGAATTAAGACTAGTAAATTAAATTGCTCTTGCAACTGGTTCCGCAAATTTCGTCATTGTATCCAGGCATTTTTGATATTTTCTGGTCTTTGTAAAATATGCAAAGAATGATTTTGCACTAGATGCTATGTATATGACCCGGTTGGATGTGGACAAAGCAAGCGTAGGAAATTGCTTGACCGTTTAATGTCAAAAAATATAATCACGCGCTCTGGAAACCCCTTGCGTTTGAAGAAGAGTGAAAAGTTGCCAGAGGTCTTTTGAGATCTGTTTTTAATCACGCCTGAACTATGAGGTGTCTGTATCGACAGGCTCCCCATAAATTTCTACATTCCTATGTGCTTTTGGGAGTACAACGATGAAAAAGTTTCTATCAATGATGGCAATTGCAGCGACTGCATTTGTGGCAACCCCTTCGAGTTATGCTCAAGAAACATCAATTGCAACTGTTGTAAAGATTGCTGGAATTCAGTGGTTTAACCGAATGGAAGAGGGCGTAAAAAAATACGCTGCAGACACAGGCTCAAATGCCTTTCAAGTGGGGCCAGCTCAAGCCGACCCACAACAACAAGCTGCGTTGATTGAAGACATGATTGCCCAGGGAGTCAATGCCTTAGCTGTCGTTCCGATGTCACCTGAAGCGCTTGAGCCGGTTTTGGCTCGTGCGATGAAGCAAGGCATTGTTGTCATTACTCACGAGGCAGCTAGCCAACAAAACGTCGCCTACGATATTGAAGCGTTTGTTAACGAAGATTTTGGCGCCAACCTGATGGAGCAACTTGCGCAATGCATGGGTGGTGAAGGTGAGTATGCAGTTTTTGTGGGATCTCTGACTTCTCAAACCCATAATCAATGGGTGGACGGAGCTATCGCCTATCAAAAGGAGAAATATCCAAAAATGAAGATGGTTGGTGATAAAAACGAGACCTTTGATGATGCCCAGAATGCTTATGAGCGAGCCCAGGAAGTGTTGCGAGCCTTCCCAAATGTTAAGGGGATGCAAGGTTCGGCTTCAACTGATGTTGCAGGTATTGGTCTTGCCATCGAAGAGCGCGGAATGGAAAAGGAAACCTGTGTTTTTGGGACTTCGCTGCCCTCAATTGCTGGACAGTACTTGGAGACAGGGGCTGTGGATGGCATTGGATTCTGGGATCCCTCAGTGGCTGGCTATGCAATGAACAAGTTGGCGCAAATGGTCATCGATGGGCAAAAGGTCACTGATGGTATGAACTTGGGCCTTCAAGGTTATGAGAATGTCAAACTTGATGGCAAAGTGATCTATGGCCAAGCTTGGGTCAATGTCAACAAGGGGAATATGGCGGATTATCCGTTCTAAGCACTTGAGGGAGGTGGGTGATTGCATTCAGCGATCACCCATTTTTTCTACGATTCCGGACAGCTGGATTCTTAATGGTTTTGTCTGATCCTGACGACTTTGTCTCGATGCTAGGTGTCACGAAACGTTATGCAGGTGTCACAGCACTCGACAACGTCGATTTTCGTGTCAGCGCTGGGGAGGCTGTATGTCTTACTGGGGAAAATGGATCAGGCAAATCTACACTTTTAAAGATCTTAGCCGGAGTTGAGCAACCCACCGAGGGGGTGATCCGCATTGACGGCCTTCAAAAAGATCAACTGAATCCTCGTCTCTCGGCTGCTGCCGGGATTATGGTCATCTTCCAAGACTTTTCGCTTTTTCCAAACCTGACTGTCGCTGAAAATATTACCTTCGCCAACCAACTCACACGACATCGAAAATGGTTTCGTCATCGAGACGCACGATCTGAAGCTAGTGCGGTCTTGGAACGCATTGGTGTGGACATCCCAATTGACAAACGTGTTGAGTCGCTACCTGTAGCTCATAAGCAGTTAGTGGCCATTGCAAGAGCGCTTGCGTCGGAAGCAAGACTGATCATTATGGACGAACCGACTACAGCTTTGACAGAACGGGAAGTACGTTCGCTTTTGCGCATCATTCAGATGCTCAAGAAAGATGGAGTCGCGGTAGTTTTTGTCAGCCACAAACTCGCTGAGGTCCTAGAGGTCAGCGAGCGAGTGGTAGTATTACGTAATGGTTACAAAGTTGCTGAGGGGCCTGCTAAAGAATTTGACACGACTTCCCTCACTCGTCATATGACCGGGCGAGACGTACCACAACATCCTCCGACAGCATTGATGGAAACTCCTGAAACTTTGATGCAGGTCAAGAACTTGAACAAAGAGGGTTCATTCCGGAACGTTTCCTTTGAAATACGCAAGGGGGAAATTCTCGGTATTACGGGCCTGTTGGGGAGTGGCCGGACATCACTAGCAAAAGCACTCTTTGGTTTGGTCACCCCAGACAGTGGTCAAATCCGCTTAAATGGCCGCTCAATCCCCTTGGGTGATCCAATTGCAGCAGCCTCCAACCAAATTGGTTATGTTCCAGAAGATCGCTTGACAGAAGGATTATTTTTGACTCAATCGATCATTCGTAATGTTGCGATTGGTAGGTTAGAACATCATGACCAACATGGCTTCTTGGATTTGCTTGCGTTAGCCAGTGATGCAAACAAATGGTTAGAACGCTTCAAGGTGAAGACACCATCCGTGGAAGCACCAGTCCAATCTCTCTCAGGAGGCAACCAGCAAAGAGTTGTCCTTGCACGTTGGTTGGCACGTTCACCATTGGTGCTGATTCTCAACGGCCCTAGTGTTGGGGTAGATGTGGGTTCTAAGTCAGATATCCATGATATCATCCGTGATCTGGGTTCTTCTGGGCTTGGTGTGGTTGTGATTTCAGATGACCTACCAGAACTATTAACGACCTGTCATCGGATCCTTGTCATGAGAGGTGGAGAGATGATTGACGAAGTCGCAGCAGGTACTGTAACCGAAGATGAACTTGCCCATAAACTCGCCTCATGAATGGCTTTTTTCCTGCCGGATTCTTTACTCGCAATGAGACCCTGGTTGCACTTGTAATACTGTGCTTTTCCTGCCTTGCAACGCTGTCAGATCCAAACTTTTTTTCGATCACCACAGTCAGTGATATCCTCCGAGCATCAATTGTTCTTGGGATCTTGGCTATAGCGGCTATGCTTGTGTTGGTTTCGGGAGGCATTGATGTAAGTTTTACAGCAGTGGCTGTCTCTGCGATGTACATGACAACCACTTTTACTCTAGCTTATTGGCCAGAGATGCCATGGCCGCTGATCTTCCTGCTATCGATTTTCATAGGTGGGTTGCTTGGAGCTGTCAACGGAGTTTTCATAGCTCTTTTGAAGTTGCCTACACTGATCGTTACTTTGGGAACACTCTCAGTTTTTCGGGGATTTTTGCTTACCTTTGTGGGGTCGCAGCGAATTTCTGCGCTGCCTCCGGACATGCGAGGTTTTTCAAGACTAATGGTTGCCCGAGGGACTACGGAAGGAGGAAGTTTTTATGCGCTTCCCCTAGCATTTGTTGCGCTTGTCTTGGTAATACTGCTTACTTGGTTTTTGTTGAATCATACGATGTTAGGCCGTTCGATCTATGCCTTGGGAGGTTCAGTCGAAAGTGCACGGCGGATTGGAATCAACGTGCTTAGAATCCAATTCTTTGTATATGTCTATGTTGGCATGCTGGCGGGTCTAGCGGGAATCATTCATGGTTCGATGAGCCGTATGGCAGATCCTTTTTCATTAGTCGGGCAGGAGTTGTCAGTTATTGCAGCGGTAGTGCTCGGAGGGGCAAGGCTAATTGGTGGCTATGGAACTTTGACAGGTACTCTTTTAGGGGTAGCACTGATTGTATTGGTTCAGAACAGCCTAATCGTCGTCGGTATCCCCTCTACCTGGCAGTCCGTGGCGATTGGTCTCTTGATTTTGATTGGAACAGGTGTTCCAGCTTGGCAAGCTAAGAAAGCTGCCGCTCAGGCTGCTTGAACAGGAATGCTATGAATTCGACTTGGCGGCAAGCCCCAGAATTTCGTTTAGCTATCATTGCTGTCATTGTCTTTGCCTTGATGGGAGTTTTATCGCCTGAGCGTTTTCTCTCGGCGCAAAATCTGACCTCAATGGCTTTTCAATTTCCAGAATTTGCCATTTTGGCCCTAGCGATGACCTTGGCAATGATGACTGGGGGTATTGATCTTTCAGTGGTTGGAATTGCAAATCTTTCTGCCGTAATTGCTGCGTTGATTCTGACAGAATTTGCAGACCCCAATTTGTCCATTCAGGCATCATTGTTATTCCTTGGGTTTGCCCTAGGTGTGTCGCTATTCATCGGGGCTGTCGCTGGTTTGCTTAACGGTACTTTGGTTGCCTTCCTTGGCTTGCCACCAATTTTGGCTACTCTTGGTTCTGGGTTGGTCTTTACGGGACTCGCTATCGCTTTGACCGGGGGTAGTGCAGTGATGGGGTTTCCGGAGGTTGTGGCTTGGATTGGCAATACTCAGGTGCTTGGTATCCCAACCCCTCTGCTCATTTTTATAGTGCTAGCCGTGGCTTTGCACATTCTCATGACACGTACAGCCTTTGGATTACGAATCTCCATGTACGGTACTAATCCCTTGGCAGCACTATATGCTGCGGTGCATGTTAATGGCATGTTGCTTCGAGTCTACACAATATCGGGATTATTTGCTTCTGTGGCTGGAATGGTGATCATGAGTCGTGCTAACTCTGCAAAAGCTGATTATGGATCAAGCTACTTGCTGCTTGCAGTCTTGATTGCAGTTCTCGGTGGCGTTAATCCGTATGGGGGCTACGGTCGTGTTGTTGGTGTAGTCCTAGCTGTCCTTTCAATGCAATTCCTCTCAAGTGGTCTCAACATGCTACAGGTGTCTAACTTTGCCCGTGAGTTAATTTGGGGTGTCTTGCTGCTATTTGTGATGACCACCAATACAAGCTTTTGGACTGCATTCCGGCGTCCTCGTGCACGTCAATTGGAATCTGGTTGATTGTTACTAAGTTCGAGACACCAGATGTAAATTAAAGTCTTGAGCCGTAAGTGTGGATGAATCTCATTGAATGAGCCCAGTATTTTTACACTTGCAGCAAATAATTGACTTAAAAATTTTAGGAACAAAATATTACGTTTTGTAACTTTCATTAATTGAAAGCCATCACCGTCTTCTCCATCCCGAAGCAAGAAGGTGATGACTAAGCTAATCAACAAAGAATTTAACAGAGGATCTTAATAGGTAGAGATTATTTGAGACTTCTGGTGTTGAGTTAACTAAAAAGAAGGTGACTTTAAACACGGAGCGTTAATCAGATTGGAGAGAGGCTGAAAAAAGGGAAACAACAAACTTGTTTTATTTGGCGAGCTAACTATCTGGTGTGAAGGAGAGCACCATTTTATTAAAAAATAAGTTATCTAAAATTAAATTTCGGAAATTAGCCAAAAAGCCAGCTAGCATTTTCCATTGATTGGCCAAAAAGTTAACCTCATTGTCATCTCACCACACAAATTTTTCTAGGTCTTTCAACTGACGGTCCGTCACCAGTTTTTATCAAATTAATTTACCAACTGCCCCATTTTGCCGGCCTGAAAATCTCTGAATGCCTCCATTAATTCTTGGCGTGTGTTCATTACAAAAGGCCCATAAGCTGCGACGGGCTCGCCCAGGGGTTCCCCGTTCAGTATCATCACTTTAGATTCCTCAAGAAATTTTATCTCAAAAGTTTCTCCCGACTTGCTGAGGAGGCCGAGATTACCTTTTTTGATCTGCTGATCTTCAATGGATGACATTCCTGAGAGTTGAAACAACAAGGTGTTACTACCTTCAGGCAGCGGAATCTCAAGCTTTGAATTGGGTGGGCCATTTAATTCATACATGTTGATTGGGGAAAAAGTTTTGACTTTGGAGCTGACTGTTCCAAAGGTCCCAGCGATCACCTTGATGCTAATCTCATGATTTCCCTGGTAAAGTATGGGGAAGTCACCTTCATCAAATGACTGATAGCGAGGCTTGGTCATCTTAAATTTTGAAGGAAGGTTTATCCATAGCTGGATCATCTCAAAATCTCCGCCTTTTTTTGAAAATTCCCGCGAATGAAATTCATCATGAACTACTCCTGAACCAGCGGTCATCCATTGAATTCCCCCAGTTGTTATAGTTCCCCCTCCACCGCCGGAGTCTCTGTGCTCTACTTCACCTTTGATAGCAAAAGTGACGGTTTCAAACCCCCGATGTGGGTGCTCTCCAACTCCGCGTTTCGAATCAGTTGGGGGAAAATATTTGGGAGCAGCATGATCCATCATTAAAAATGGACTAATACTTTCTGGATCCTCAGAATGCATAGTGAAAATGGTACTGACGTGAAAACCATCACCAACCCAGTGTTTTTCTCTTGGAGTAACTATCTTTTCAATCCACTTTTTTTCACTCAACACACACCTCATGAATTTTGAATCTGAAAGATCGGTTTTTGTTATTTTTCAAAACGAATGTTTTACGATGGCATGAGCTTATAAGAAGAATCCAGCATAGTTATTTTGGTCTCTGATAGTTCTTTGGTCCAAATTTGTCAATTACGAAAACGTGAAACCTCAAGGTGAGATAACATCCATTTTTTTAGACCCACTCTACCACCTCAGGCCCACAACTGGTTGCTGTGAGCTGTTGTTAATTGAAGCTTCAACTTTTTTTGCTGAAATAAATTTATTATCATTTTGGGACTGGGCAGTTTAGTCCCACAATTCAAGAAATAATTGCAAAATGTGAAAGAAAAAAATAAATGAAAGCACCCTTTCAAGTTTTGGTTTTTCCTTACAAACCGAAAGGAGAAAAGATCCTTTTTCTCATTGGCTAAGAAGCGATCTTCGCTTCTGGCAGCCCATTTCAGGGGGAGGAGAGGATGCTGAGACATCACTGGAAGCGGCTAAGAGAGAATTGTTTGAGGAAACAGCCCTTGTGGGGGTGAACTGGCTACAACTCGACTCCATGTGTACACTGCCGAAAACAATATTTAATGATCACATGTATTGGCCCAAGCACCTACATGTTGTTCCAGAGTATGCCTTCTCAGTGGAAGTCCAAGGGGATCCATTGTTATCATCTGAGCATAGTGAATATCGTTGGTGCGATGCCATTCAAGCACAAAAACTTCTCAAATACGACTTCAACAGAATTGCTCTTTGGGAACTTTGCGAAAGGCTAAAAGATCAAGGGAAAAGGATTCCAGAATTAGATCGATTTTATTTACTGAAAACAACAGAACCATCCCTTCATTTGTACTTTTACAAAACGTTTTCTAACAGGTGCTCTGGTTCATCTCCTATTTCCATCATCTTCTTTTCGAGTTCGACTTTCATTGTTCTGACAACTGCTTGATATTCAGGTTGTGCATAACAGTTAAACAACTCTAAAGGGTCTTTCTCACAATCAAAAAGTTCCCATTCACGGTCTTCTCCACCGTGATTCGTGCCTGGTAGCTCATAGCCCTCATTATACCAATAAATTAGTTTGTAGCGTTGATTACGAATCCCGTAATGAGAGTATGCATTATGATCAGGGTCACGGTGCATCCAATAACGATGATAAGCTATCTCAGACCAATTCTCGGGAGCGTTGCCACGTAATAATGGCCGAAGACTCTTCCCTTGCATATAACTTGGGATGGAAAGACCTGCGAAATCAAGAAATGTGGGAGCAAAATCGACATTACAGCATACATTTTCACAAACTGATCCCAAGGGAATTTCAGCAGGGTAACGTGCTAGAAATGGCATTTGAAAAGACTCTTCGTACATGAATCTTTTGTCATACCAGCCGTGTTCACCAAGAAAGAATCCTTGGTCAGATGTGTAGATGACAAGGGTGTTCTTTGCTAGTCCAGTATCATCAAGAAAATCCAGAATGTTGCCAACGCTCTCATCAATGGAATGAATGGTACGTAAGTAGCGCTTGAGATATCGTTGGTATTTGAAATGACTAAGTTCTTCACGGTTTTGAAAAGTAAAGACCTCTCCAGTTTCCTTATCAATAAGTCGAAGAGCACTGACATCTGAAGGGTTTGGGATTTTTCGATTGGTACTGCCAATTCTCGTGCGTTCCCCAACTTCAGATCCACCTTCGGGTTGAACGAGCCCAAGGTCTGAATACTTCATGTCATCTTTGATTCGCATTTTTGCTTCTTCAGCAGCTCTAGCACGATTTTTATAGTCGTCGTCAAAGGTTTCAGGGACTGCTATGTCATCTTGGTACAGTCCTCTGTTTTTTGGGTGGGGCTCCCATTCACGGTGGGGTGCTTTGTGGAGGCACATCAAAAAGAATGGTTTTTCAGGATTTCTTGTCTTCATCCAGTTGAGGCTTTTTTCTGTGATGATGTCTGTCGCATACCCGGGAACCTCGATAGTTTTGCCCATTTCAATCATGTAAGGATCAAAATATTCCCCCTGCCCTGGTAACACTGACCAAAAATCGAATCCAGTGGGTTGGTGTTCCTTTCCCTCTCCCAAATGCCACTTACCAACGACTGCAGTCTGGTAGTTGCCAGTCCTCAGGTGTTTAGCAACATTCGGCATTCTGTTGTTGATTGGTGTCTGGAGAGTGAAGACACAATTTACATGATTGTAGGTACCAGTAAGAATGGCTGCTCGACTAGGCGTACAAATCGAGTTAGTAACATAACAATGATTGAGGCGAATTCCCTCCTGGGCTAGACGGTCGATATTTGGGGTCTCATTGATTCCAGCCCCATAGCAACTGATGGCTCTGGCAGCATGATCATCGGCCATAATGAAGATAATGTTCGGTTGTTGACTCATATTGGGAATTCTCTGATTGTTAACCTGAAATAATTAGCCTCATATTTATAGTGATCAGCTTGTTTCATAAACAATGATCAATTATTTACTTTGCTGTGTGGGCTCGTGAAATGCTGGCTTCATCAGGCTTGTAAAATGATTCAGAACTGACACTGAGTTGAAGCCCCATTTGCTTGATTGCAGTGTCAGGGACTTTTTCTAGCGCAGTGTATTGGGGATGGTGTGACGGAAAAAAGGGATCATTTCTAGCTGCATTGTAGCAGCAGATTAGATTCCAGCGGTTCCGCTCGCTACTGTTTGCATCGGATCGGTGAAGAGTGTTGCAATGGAAAAAAACTGCTGAACCTGGGTCAAGTTCACAGTAGACAAGTTCTAGTCTATCTAGCAACTGTTCAACACGTTCAGGGTCAGCGCAGTGTTGGGTTGAATAAACACCATGTTCAAGGCGTCCAGCTTGGTGCGAACCCCGAATTACCCGTAGACAGCCATTTGCTCTATCAGCATGATTTAAAGCAATCCAACAACTAGCCATATGAGGATACAAGCACCCATTTTTGTACCAGTAGCCATAATCTTGATGCCATTCCCACGCACCTCCCTCGGTTGGTTTTTTCAGGATGAGTTTCGAATGGTAGTGATAAACCTCCCCATCCAGAAGTTTCTCCATTGAATCAACGATTCGGTTTGAACGGCTGACCATTCCCCAAAGGTCATCGCCAGGATGATTCCAGAGTGTCATTTGGCTGGTTTGTCCTTTCCGATCTCCGACATCAAAGACATTCTCCTTCATCATTGGATCAGCGATAGCTGCTGCTAAGAGAAGTTCAGTCTCTTCAGTATCCAACAAATTTGGAATTACTAAGAACCCATCAGCAAGGAAATTATTAACTTGCTCAGGTGATAGTGTGAATTCTTCCATTATATTCCTGAAAATTTAGCAAACAATTTTTTTAAATTTACAATTTACTGATTAAAATAGTAGAAAAATATTCAAAATAAGAATCGCACCTCAAACATTTAATCTGATTAAATATTATATGGAGTTGTCTTCCTCTTTAAAGAAAGAAATTCTTTTAACTGCTAAACAAAAAGGCCCCTTTTGTTTATCGCTGATCATCAATCCAACTTGAGAAATTTCTCTTTTATCAAGCTTGGGATAATTTGGTAAAAATCTTCCTCGGTAGCTAGCTTGAAAATGGTCAAAGGGTAAAAAAATCTTCAAGCATTCCTCTGCAACTGTCTCAAAATGTTAAAAAAAGCTACTCCATCAAATTGTTCCTCTTGGCGTAGCCTATGTTGGTAGGTTTGGCCTTCACCTTTTACAAGGATTAGGACTCCATCATAGTTATGTGCCTTGAAACTCTTGAAGACAGATCTCACTGAAGCGAACACACCCCCAAAATCTAGGGAAACGTTCTCTTGAAACAGAAGTGTCCCATCTGAGCTGTGGCTTGAATGAGATTCAGAAACTCCACCCAAGACGCCATCATTAACGATTTTCCAGCTTCCTGAAGTTTTAGGTCCACTGAAACCATATAGATCAAGTGGATTCTGAAATGAAAAAAATGGATACGCAAGAGTCATGAATAGTAAGTCCAGATTAATTTTTTTGGAGTAGAACATGTATTTTTTATATTTAATTTTTAAATTTCTGGTAGGTGCATCAATCATGTTAAATATGCTGAATTTAATTTAAATAATAATTTAGAATTTTTGATAAGATTATCCAACTTTTTGGTTAGGTGAGATTTGGGCC
>JACLAC010015443.1_pt1 | contig 35229 bp, 31 predicted proteins | sample 8027881 | NCBI WGS metagenome assembly JACLAC01 (sample SAMN15725517, study PRJNA655200) | protist metagenome | isolation source: fluorescence activated cell sorting (FACS) single amplified genomes of... | place: Spain: Blaines Bay Microbial Observatory, Mediterranean Sea | collected 2016-01-19 | reverse complement strand
ATACGCTGATGATTCACTTATATGCAGTAGAATCACCCGATCCGACAGCGCTGGTTCACGAACTGGTGTGCGGATGGCGACTCTATTAAGTGCCCCCATCTGATCTATGCGATTAAAAATTATCACACACACCTCTCGATGCTGCTCGCATGATGAATCATTAATTAGATGTACAACTCTTTTAGGAGCGCCCGTTTTGGGCGTTCTTCGAGAATGCGTATAACTCTGAGGCAAATTCATTCATTCAACCACTGACCGCGAGCATAACCATGATTTCTAATTAGCACGCTTGTGTTTAAAAGACCTATCCTTACAGTGATGACTTGCAGCTACAACATGTGCATTTTTTACTTTTAATAGTTCTTTCTTCAACTAAATCTAAAAATATTAATCATGTTCATGTACATTACTCCAGATGAAGCATAAGAGGAAAAGCACGCGCGAGAAACTGATGTAGGAGGAGGGGTCACGACTAGCGCGCGTCAAAGGGGAGTAAAAAGCAGTCCAGGAGATCAAACGGATGCGCTCTATGATCAATGATCTATACGGAGAGGACGAAAACTCCGACTTCGGTGCTCGTAGTTCGAATACGAACGGTAGGATATAGGTGACGATATGACCAGACGGCTATGCGGACGACTCCAAGTACGAGGTTGACGACTACCACAATATGGAGCTACTGTGAAAGACCCATATAGGTGACAAGAGACTGACGCTCGAACAGCTGCGCTATAAAAAGTCCAAGCTGTGAGACAACTTGCTCCACAACTTACTCAATCTTCACGAGGCGGACGATACGACTACACACGAGCAGACCGAAACGCACGCACTCGATGCAGTGTATGGTACGCTCGGCGCTTTCGATACGTATCTAGTGACGGATAAGAATCGCTTGATGAAACTGTTCCGCTCGGAGCGGATGCATAACGCGATAAGCGCTGAAGTTTCAGACCATGCTGTTTGACTAAGGGGTATCCTAAGCACTGGTAGCGAGCGGTGAGCCAGCGTCGCCTGAATTCAGAGTGCTACGAATGACATGCGCGGATCGGTGAAGCAGGGCTCTGAGTCGTTGGCATCTGCAAAGTAGGCGCTCGGACTGCAGTCTCCGACGTAAGGCAGCAGTAGCAGGGCCAACAAATCAATAACAGTCACTAAGAACGACAGCGTTGCTCTGCAACCCGCCTTTATGGGTAGGCTCACGTAGCTCGATCACCCATGACTGGAGTTTCTCTTCCAGGACTTCATTGATTATGCCGTGTTGTATTGGCCTCGGTCACTGCTAGAGATCTGCGGCATCGTTTTTCGCGATATGGGTCTTGAGGGCAAGACTGACCTGCCCATTTACGAGTCAGATACTAATCAGATCGTGAAGAGCGAGCTATTCAGTCCGACGGCAGAGTTTGTGCAGCGCTGCGAGGTCTGCGCTACGCAATTCGTGAACGAGGCTTTCGTGGCAGATGTGATCCCGCGTGTGAAGTCTGTAATCAATGCTCTGCGTGCAGAATTTGGTAATTTACGTGGTGACCTGAACTTCACGATCGTGGATGAGACAGTGCATAAGGAAGTTTCGCGCATATATAACGCTCTGGGGGACGTGTTCGTGAAAGAGATCGAATCACAGTCTTCGGCGAGGCTTGGAAATAGGCGCGGAGAGCGGTTGTTGCGGATGGACAGAAAGATGCTCAATCTCATCAATGATATGATGAACATGCTGAAGTCTATCCGGCATCGCAGTGCACAGATCGTGAATGAAAGAGACAGGAAAGAAAAGACGATTACGATTCTTGGCGATCGCAAGGCGATTGTAGCATTAGTGAAGAAGTCAACTGCCGAGAACGGGAAAGTGAAGTTAGAGTAGTGAGGCAAAATAAAAGATGAAGAAGGCTGGAATGTAGGCGCGGATGGTGTGAAGGCTCACGGGGATCGATGGCAGTGTGCAGATGAACGAAATACTCGCGCGCGAGGACGACGAGCGCGAGAACCAGCTCGCTGCAGCAGCCGCCATGGAGGCGAGTTTCGACCCCTTCGATGCGAAGCTGGACCACAAAACGGACTCGCGCACGGACTCCTCGCTGTAGAGCGAGGAGAGCGAGAGCGAGTACCTCCTGCACGGCGGTCTTGAGTAGTGAGCTCGAAGATGCGCTCTTCATGGACAAAATCGTGAGCTTCAAGCCGACGGACTTCTACAATGGCGACTTGATGAGCCTGAGCCCCGAGGAGATCGGTGACCTCGTGGACAAAGACTTTTTCGACTCGCGCGTGCTGCGCGACCAGCAGTTCAAGCGCGGCGTGAGTTTTTTCTTGGTGTAGTAGTGCACGCGGCATCCGCTATATGGAGGTGAAGGACGCACTGCAGGCGCTGAGCGAGGCTCACAGGGAGAACTGACAGCTGCGTGAGGAGTTGTCGAAGGTTAGCGTGGACTTCTCGTCCGTGGTGCAGATCGAGGACATTTTCACCCACCCAGAGGAGGCGGAGTACAAAGGCGCGCACCTGCAGCACGAGGCGAAAGGGGCCGCTCACCTGCGCGGCATGCTCAAGAAGGCGGCGCACGCGACACACGGCGCGTAGCGCACCGCGGTGTGAGCGCAGAAGACGGCGCAGGCGCGGGAGGCGGAAAGACTGGCTCGGAAAAGTACGCACGGGCGTCCCAGCGTGGCTGCGGGCGACCACACTATTGACCAGTTGATTCCCGGCCTGAAAGCTTTTGTCGACAAGGGTGAAAAAAGCGGCGGCAAGGGATAGGCGAAGAAAAAGAAGAAGGCACATGAGATGAGGGCACTCGACGAAGCTATGCGTTTGTTCGACGCTTCAAGCGCGTGCCGGGCGTCGCTGCTGTGGGGGTTTCTCAAGAACGAGGGCCAAGGTTTCGACCTGGAAAGTCTCGGCCACAATCTGAGCATCTCGGGGCGCGCGGCGCTGTCGTTCATCGACGGGTCCGGATGTGATATGCACGGAGCCGTTGTGCACGACTTCAAAGCGAAGGATCCGTAAGCTGTCACGCCTTTTCGGATGGGTGCGATGTATATAGGCATTTTGCGCAGTTTTTGATGGCGACGGCGCAAGGATGAGCTGCTGCCGAACAACTGACGGGTGCTGAAGAGCGAGGTGCGTAAGGTTCTGTACGCAGTATCGGCGCTGCGCCGGCAGCAGTACTACCTGTGCCACAAGTACATGCCGAAGAAGAAGCAGGATTCTTCGCGGCCGAGCAACTGATCGACGACTAAGGGCCCAGTCTGAAAGCGTGCTCACGGTGCCACTCTGTCATTTGGTGACGACGGTCACAACTCCAATATCAGTAAAGAGACTGGCGCATCTGACGGCCTGTCGTAGAAGCCGAGGAGAAGCGCATCGAACTATAATGCCATCTCGGCCAGCGCTCTGGAGTACTTCGGTTCTGCCCCTGGAGTACAACAGGATGGTGGTTATGGTGAAGTCGGAAAGGCAAAGGGCATGATTCTGCAAAACGAGCTCGCGGCAGGGCTAGAGAAGCATTTCGCTAATCTGCTGTTTACTTTCAAGCAACAGCTGTAAAACACTGCTGAGCACAGTCAAAGCATGGTACGTATGCGCAAGCTGATGAACAGCTCCTTGCGCAAAAAGATGGAGCGGCTCGAGAAATATCCTTTTGTGCTGAACCGTGAGTACATGGTGTACCTGGTCGAGTGGGAAGCTGTTTTAGGCATGCTGCTGCGGACGCGGAACAAGCTGGAACATCAGTTAGCATCGCTGCATGACGTGAACTTGTCGCACGTGCTGGGGCTGCTCCCGGGGATGACGGCTGAACAGCTGACCTCCATCGCCAAAGAGTACACACAACACAATGAGGCGGACGCTCGCGCTTACAATCAAGGAAGGAGAAGGGAAGGTAGCAAATACGATTTGATGAATGTTTTGGAGAAATCACCTCAATTTGCGTAGCCGGGAGATTCGGAGAGACATGGCGGGCGCGGGACATTTCCAGCCTCACATGCCAATAAGTACGAGCCGTCTTGAGGTCTGGTGCCGCAGCGCACTTCGCAGAGCAACGTACGCTTCAACGACTCAGTTACCGAGGTTTACGCGGGGCTTAGTAATAAAATGGAATACGCTGACGCTCAACAGGCAAAACGGCGTGGCGAGCCCAGCAGCTATCGTATGACCGAGCTCATCGAAGGGCAGCACAGTATGCCACCACCATCGGAAGGGCAGGAGCAGGAGCAGTCGGATTCGCGTTGTGGCGCGGTGAGTGCATTGACTCGCAGATACAGACGTCGGCCGACCCAGCGCGAGTACGATGAAACTAAGTACTACGATGAGGTGGATCTTAAGCAGGGCCTGCTTGCATACGGTCACTCGCCCAGCGTGAATAGTGACGATTTGCGCGAACTCATAACCCGACTTTCTTCGCCTGAGAAGCCACTTGCATGCGCGGAGGACGAGATAGAAGAGGAGTTAGCAGCGTCTGAGTCGCAGTCGGTAGCAGCGAGCAAGGAAGCACCGGAAGTTAAGGAGCACCGGCAGGTGGACATGGAAGCGATTTTTGGTGCGTTCAGTGGTCTTACGGCGGATGAAGCACATCCTCAGGTATGTGTGCGCGCCAACGCTGGCGTGCGTGAAAATTTTCTCGCGGCGCTTGACGACTTCAGCACTATGCGGACGAAGCATCGCGCCAGCGTTGCAAGAGTGAACAAGCTAAAGGCGAAACGCCGCCTTCTTTCACGTGGGCGTCCATCGTGGGCCGAAGGGATTGATGCAAACGCGAATGCGTAAGTGCAGTAAGTACTGATCTACATAGACAATAACGTAATAAAACAGTGATTTTGTGATGGAAGTAGAGAAAATGAGATACTTTCTGTTTATTATAATTGGCGTTTCGTGCTTCCCAAAGCGGATAGCGTGCGAATTTCTCAAGAACTCGAATGAGGGCTAGGACTCTGGGAGGACAATCATGATTGACCGAGTAGATGAACTTGAACATGAATATGAAATGATTGATGAAAGTAAGGTTTAGTTTCCATGTTGTTGATCTTGATGTCGTTTTTGAAGTAGTGGCTCGTTGTGTTCACAGTCACAACTGTCTGCCTGTCTGTAGTCAAAGTATCAGTCGTGGGAAATAAGGTGTGTTCGTAATATACGAATTTGGTGGTTGGTACAATTGACAAAAAGTACCTTTCACTCAAATTAATCCTGACTGAATACTACTGGAAATATGATACGTAGTTCTTCTTTACATAGGAAGTAGGTTTCAATGTCGGGGTTGCAGTTTAATAGATAGATTGAGTAGTACTTCAGCAAAGGTCTCTAGGACTGCTACGTGATAAGAGCGTTGTAGTGTTAGAAAATTTTAGAATTCTAGGCAGCGTTTTGATCAGGTTCAGGTAGCTTCTGAGACATCTTGAAGTGGCATAAGGCCGCCCGTGTATTTCTGTTAATCGAAGTTTTGATCATTATATTGCTACTACCATTAGATTAGCTTTCGAATAAATTTAGATTTTTGGCCACGTTAATATATACGTATCGTGTGCAGTGATAAATTGTGACGTCGTTTACCATCTTCAGGCGGTACAGGTACTGTCTCATACTGACAAATAAAGAATAAAATACGAATACCATCACAGGACACAGTCCCACACCCACCATGTCGTTAATTCTTAATAAACGACGCTCTTCTATCAAGCGCAGCCAGAGTGGCCGCAGCGAGGGTAAGCGAAAAATTACCGACATTCCTGAGGTTGCTCCTGTGGCGCTGTGGGCGAAGTGAAGTTTTTGAATGGCCGACACGCGGAGGTCTTTCGAGCTTTTGCACTCGCTCTTCGACAACACAGCCAATTCATAAGTGTTGAACAAGTATGAACGGATTCGGAGGCAGAAAGCGGAGCAGAAACAGGACCGCGTGACTCGTCGCTCTCCTGCGTCAATTACGGGTAGGCGGCGTGGGTCGGCGCGCTCTTCGAGTCGCGGCTGACTGGGTAGTGGCGGTTCTGCTTGGGGTGACGAGTCAGAGTAGCCGCACAGCCTGAAGTCACTGCTTTCATGCTCCAAAGGAAAGTGATTCGTGGAGCTCTCTACAGTGGACCTGATGAAGTGACGCGGACGTTTTGACAGGACATCGCAGCGGAGAAAGCAGCGGGACAGCTGGGCGCAGCAACTCGACTCTGCGAACGGTATCTCGCCAGATCTCACTGTTCCGAATGATCTCTTTATCGGGTGAGAACGAAGTCCTAGAGGACTGGCCTCTGCGAGACCGAGCATTGTCTTTGCGGATGGCGGTACGGAATACGCGATCGATGAGGTGTTAGAGTAGGGCACCGTACAAGGCTCTTCGGCCTCATCTTTTAGTGCTAAGAACATGACTAGTAAAGAATAACCAGTGGGCGCGCTTGGCAATTGCAACGGTACTTCTACGACTCAGACGGGCAGAAATAAGAAAGTGAGTGGGCTTTATGGTCCGACCACGACGGTGCAGATGCTGAGTGTACCAACGGCGTCTCGACAGAGGAAAGCTCAAAAGGCTCGACCAGTTCTGCTGACTGCTTTCGACGAAGCGGCCGAAGAGATGGGAGACGATGTTGTTCCGAGCGTTCATAAGAAACCGGGGAAGGAACTCGTTGATGACAAGAGTCTGCGCTCTCTGAACTCCATAGTTAGTTCCACTTCTAGCTCACCCGGCCCTACTCGGCCGCACTCTGTCATGCTCGACTCAGGTCTCACGCCGGAGCGTATTACGATGCTATGAAAGAATGATGGCTCTGGGAATCGCAAATCGGCGTATGATGCTGGTGCATCGGCATCCTTCGATGATGTTACGAGTGTCATATCGAACATGGAGATGGAGATGGAGGCATCGAATAGTGCACTTACCAGTGATAAGGCGAGACGTGAGCATGGTAGTACGCGACCCATTAGCGCGGGGCACACGCGCACGACCACTAGGGCTAGTAAGAAGAACAGTCTCTTCAACGCCGATCGCAAGAAGAGTAGTATATTCGGCTTCTTTTTTCGCGGTGGCAGCCGCTTTCGCGGTAGTCTCTTCAGTCGCATTGAGCGACAGTCGCTGTTCGGCTCTGCCTCGGTTCTTTGCTCTCTGAGCTGCAAGTTCCTCACAGGTTTTCGTGACAGCGTTCCAGCTGGCAAATCTAAAGGCGGCAACGGGAGTGCGCACATGCTGTTCTTCCTCTTCAGCTCGGATTACGACGCCAATTCGCAAACGCACTTTGCGATGTGGCTGGCCGAGTGACGTCGCCGGGTGGACGCCGAGAACGTCTTTGCGATCTGCGATGGGACGACTAAGTTGGAGGAGGCGAAGGTATTCGGTAGCGGTTTTATTCCGGACGAAAACTTTGTGCTCGTCACTTCGGTTTCCAGTGATGTAGACGGTGGGGGTGAGGTCAGTGAAGGCTCTCCTTCAGCTGATAAACCACTTGCTAAAATCAAGGAATCGGTTGCGGAAGAGGAAGACTCACCCGACCTGCAGACGCTACTCGGCGGGATCCTCTTGAAGCAGTTCAAGGTCGAAGACGAAGAAGATGACGTGGTCGGCGCGGATGGTGAGCGTGGAGTATGCGGTGCTTGCTGTAGTCTAATGTAATGCATGTGTAGAACCAATAGTTTTGAAACAACGTGTACTGTGTACAGGAATATAATATGAATGAGAGTCAGAAGCTGCATACAATATATATTTAGTACATTGTGACGTAATATAGCGCTCTGCGCGTTTTTGTATCAATAGCTCACACTAAAAAAGTGAATATTGGCGGAACTGGCACATCGCTGGAAAATTGCTGGTTTACGGGTGCATTCTGGGGTAATTTACATAGTTTGAGCACATAGGCATAGTTGACGCAATTGTAGTTATGTGTCTATGCATAAGAAGTAACAGCTACCGTATCTCGCACAAAGTCGCGTGATTTTTTGTTGAAGGTTCTGTTGCGAATTGTTTTAAGTTCATCGAATACACAATGACGGAAGAAGATGGCGATGAGATAAATGATGTATAACACTATTACAAAAGCATACTGTGTTCTGTCGCATTTTTTAATTGTACAGATGATTTGATGAACTATCTTGATGTGCTCGCTTTTCGAGCTACTTCTTGTTTAGCTCTAATTTTTCCACTTGGCGCTCTGAATTTTAGTGGTATAAGTTCATTTTCTCGATTTTTTGTTTCATTTGTTCAGATTCTTACATATTATGCGCTAATATGCACTTCGTGCTCGTCAAAGAAAAATTTTTACTATATGAAAGTTATTCAAACGGGGTAACATATCGCAGGAGTTTCAACAACTAAGTATTTAGAATAAATTATAATAGGTAGCAGTTCGGCGATTTTTTTTTTGAGCAACTTGTTATCGGTACTACTGCTAAGTGTATCGTGTATTTGAAATGTAATAAAATGGACATTGATCGTAACGTCTTACACCATTGGATAAGTGGAACGCCAGAAGAAGCAAAAGAAGCCTAGGAACTCGCAGCGGAAGGTGCTAAATATTTGTGTACCCCTTCTACGAATCATACGGCTATTGATCGGGACACCCTGAGCAGTGCGAGTAGGAAACAGAAAACTTTGGAGGAAAGGAATAAGAAGCAAGTTCAAAGTACTATTTAATAAGCACAATCGTGAGGGAGAGCTTGCCCCAGAGACTTCAGGAACAGGAACACGACCGAAAGCGTAGCGTGATATTTGAAAAGGTTTTAAGGGACAAATACCATCTACAGATCCACAGCCTGTGAGCACTAGTAGCTATTCCGATTTGCAGAGCCGTGTTCACATTGAATTTCTAGGCAACTGAAATAAGAAAGATCATCGTAGTGGTTGCGTGAATTCTACTTTGGCAAATATGGGTGTTTTTTCGACAAGTAAGGTGAGTGTCTAAGTTTGAGGATTATTAAAAGTTGTATATAATTCTTTTAAATTTTTTTCTATCATTGTTTTGATTTATCAATTGAGATAGTAGAGCTATTATTATTTATTCATTATGCATTCTTCAACATTTATCTGTGAGCTATCCGTATTGGATCTAATATACATATTATGTTTGCACTCATTACTTCATACTTTTTTTCAGTATCTTGCGGACGCTCCTAATCTTCTCAATCAAAATGAAACGTATAAATATTTGAATGCGCTAGTTTGGGAGTTGGAAACATAAAATGCTGGAAAAAAAAATCGCAGCTTTGAGGATGATGAATAACTTAAATGGTTTGCGTGTAAATTGCTTGGTTCTATGAAGCCCCAGCTCACTGAAGTAGTTGGTGAGTTTTTACTAGGTATCATAAACGATTGGCAAGATATTGGAAGCACTGGCGTAGTGACTGACAGTAATGATCGACAAAAAGACGGGCGCATTATATCAAATGATGCTATTGTGAATGAGATTAACAAGAAGCTTTTCGAGATTAAAGTTGATGATGAGTGAAAAACAAAAGCCTTATGTAATAGATCAGTCAAAGACTGTCAAGTCGAATCTAATGGCAAGCCAACAACTATTCCTGAACTCATTACGGAAATTGCAAATAATTTTAAAGTTCGCAACAAGTCGTGAGAAGTTAGTGAGCAAAAGATAAAAGCCCTTCAAAGTGAGTTAGACAATGAGAAGAGGCAAAACATTAAGCTCCGTGCGGAATTTTCGCACAAGATGCAATCTATGCAAACTGATCATGATACGCTAGCAGGTTTAGTGATGAGTTTAAAGAGGCGCTTGGACGATAGTTCTAAAGTACAGAATAGGAATACTTTTTAAAATAATTTTACTACCGAGACCGACGCGTTGAGTGCAGGTTGAAAATAAACGGAAGATGAATCGCATTCCACATGCCATTCGGATAGTAAAGTTGTTGAAGACAGTGATACGAGCTCAATTATGGACGATGAAAGCGTGTCAGATGTGGAAGAAAACAAGAGCTACGCGCGTCCGGAGGTGTCTGCAGATGACCGGCCTCAATAGGATAAAGCATGTTATGGGATGTTCAAGGTTGAGACTCTTAATAGTGGACATTGCGGATCGGTGTTTACTCAGAAAGAAGATATCGTTGAGAAAGATATTGCTAATTGAGGTATCGGATTCGACCGACTGCAGGAAAAAAAAATTAGCCACGAATCTGAGTTATTTGAATCGCATGAAGTTTCTAAGTTTGGGCCAGCAGCTGAAAAAGACTTAAGTGTTAGGAGTGAAAAAAGTTGTCTGTCGAATAGTAGTGAGTCGTCTGCGCCAGATAAGAGTTTGTTACCTACTGACGAACTATACGAAGCCTGAAATACCACTTCTGAATGAGCGGCTTGATGAACGAGTTCTGGAATTAGTTTTAATTAGTGATGTGTCGCATGGAGGTCTTAGAGCAAGAGTAAAATAGAGGCAGCTTGAAAAAAAGCGTGAGAAAAATTTGTAGGATGTTCAATTGAGAAAGAATTAGTAATATGCATTACACTCGGTCTTCGAAACAGGAAAATGATGGTCGCGTAGGAATGGATCTATTGTCTTATATGCAAAATATGGCATTTGGAAAATGGCTTAAATTAATAGTTGAGGAAATTGATAAGGAAGAAGATGAAGATGTCAAGTCAAAATTGCATTGTTTCGACTGGGAAGAGCACTACGGTAACATAACAAAATTTATCGAATCACATAGTACTGCGAAGGAGATGAATTCTCGGTTCAAAAAGTATATTCTTGAGAATAAGCTACATCCGGATAAGCATAGCGGTTCAGGGAAAGAGAAGGATAAGCGCGTTTATAGTTTTGTCTTCGCTAGGCTGCAAGCATTGTTAGCTGATGCCGAGGAAGACGCTTTGTAGTTAGCTTAAGATCATAATACAGAAATAATATTGTAATGAGTAGTTTTTTATCTAATATATCTTATATGTAAAGCATTGATGTTGAAGCTGAATTTGACCAAAAGCAAAACGACATCTAGTGCGACTTTAATTGAGGTTTATTACAACAAAGAGTAAATCCGCATGGCGCTACACTTTGGGGAAGTTTTCATTGTGTGATGCCTGCTTTAGCTATTAATTACATTATTGAGTTTGACATAGTCGGTCAAAGCCGTGTAAAACTGTGTGTGATACGACGATGCATGCTTGCATGTAAATAAATCGTCTTCAGCAAAGTGATGATATACTATACTGGTGGTTATTTTACAGTTGCTTATACATATACTTGAACTTGAGTTCAGTTTATTTTTTATTCGCTCTGTGCTGCAGCTGCTCATGCTCTAAATTCTACATATTCTCCTGACAGCTCGTTTTTTTTACTCTTGTTCTGCGTCAGCTTCATCTATCAACATGCGTTGCGATTAATGATTAAATAGTGCATCACACATAACTGTCACGACAAACAGTAGCGAAATATTTCGGTTTTAGTACTATCGACAAGTTTCAATTAGAGTTTCGATTGGAAGCTTAGGTTGGACGGCTTATCTTCTATATTGTAGAGATAGACCAGCTGTTGCTGTTTTACTTTCGTTAAGTAGTTGTCTGAAATAGAACAAGCGAGGAAGAAGGACGACCCAACAAAATGTCCGGCGTCGAAAATGGCCAGGGCGACATGAAGCTGCACTCGAATGACTTCTGCGGTGACAGCGTAGGTTGCTCTACGGACCCGACGGATACTCCTATTCGCGAAAAGCGGTCGGATTCGAATACGTCGTCGACTCCTTCTTCTGGCAGTGGCGCTGGTAATAACTAATTTGCATTTGTGTATGATACTAAACTAAGAGCTTGAGCTTTATGGTTTGTCTTTATTGTATTTGTACTACTGATCACAAAATTCAAATTGTTTAATAAATAGGTTCCCGTTCTCTGCTCACTTCTTTGTGTTTAGACATCGTGGAGTATTATTTTCCAATAATTATAATAGGTGCCTCTGCTTCTGAGCTTTCTTTCTCCCTGAATGCACCCGCTGAATTAAACGACTCTTTTCAACGCCTGAATGAACAACTGGAGGAATGTGATGCTCGCTCGAAGAAGTTTGTTGAAGCTAGTGATTGCGTCCACAAGGCTTGCCAGGAGGCTAAGGATCATGCCGACATTGTTGACCATGCTTCGAACAAAGGTTTTTTCTTCAATGATGCGTTCAACAACTATGTGAGCAAGATTAATAGCGGTGAAAGTTATGCCAATGTCGTCAGTGGTAAAAACAAAAAGGCGTCCTCGAGCTATCCGATGTTTGCCGATGATCCGCATGATATTATTAAGAGTATTGACGATGGCGTGGCTACTAACACTGGTAAGATGACGGCGTTTATTGAGAAGTATCAGAACGAGCCGAACGATACTTTGAGCAAGATGACTGTTTCTGAGGGTGACCTCGATCAGCTGCGCGCCGCTGATGACGACGTTCTCGGAAAGTTGGATGATGACGATACTCGGGGTGATATTATTCGTGCGCACACGGAAAAGATGATCAAATCTGATAGTGCTGTGAAAGATCTTACCCTCAAGCTTGACACGACTGTTGTGATATATTGCCAAAACTCTCGTGAGCTCGAAGAAGTGCAGAGATCTGCCGAAGGCTTTCTGCAGAAGGGCGCGGCTGATGAGAAGAAGTTGAAAGAGGTAAGTGCAATCTCTGGTTATTGAGTATTGTCGGATATTTGACTGTGCTTGATTCCAATTCAATTTTTATTTTGTTATAGTGCAAAAGACGAATCTGGATAGCACTCAAATGAATATTGATCTGAAACTTTACTGTTGAAACTGTTGTTAAAATTCTTTTACGGTATGAATTAATCTTTCTTTTTTTATTTGTTATACAGATTTTTTTTGCACTTAATGCGCTTTCTTCGAAATATATTTTAGGTCAGTAAAGACGTGAAGAAGATGGTTAAGGATGTGAACGCGGAAAAAAAGAAGGTAGAGGACGAGCTCCAAGATGCCTACCTGCGGAAGATGGATGTGAAAGGTAACGTCAAGAAGAAAGCTGATGAGATGGCGTGCCACCTGCAGGAATACATTAATGCTGAGACGAATTACAATGAGCTGAAGACAAAGAAGGAACTGCTTGATACCCAGCACAGTATTTTGACCAAGAACCGGGCTGCTAGAAACGTTCATGCCATTGAGCAGGCCAAGGAAAACGTGAGCAAGTTTAGTAAATTGTGTACTGAGTCTACTGAGAAAATTGTCGAGGTCAAAACGGATGCTGCTAAGCAGATCGGAAGTACTATCGAAAAGACATTTACAGGCACGTACAAGTCTGTGCAGCTCGGTTATTCCTTGTGCAGTCAGCTTGAGGAGGAGACCAATAATGAACAGGCCAAGTTGGAAGCTGAAGAGAAGCGCTTGTCGCGTGAAATTAAAGATCTGAACAAGCAGCGTTCGGGAAAGATGTCTGCATCTGACAAACTCTCTATAATGGAGAAGGTTCGCGAGAAAGAAGCCGAGAAGTCCAAGGTCGCCACTGATGTTGAAGACTACGAGAAGCTTATTAGCAAGAACCTGCAGATGTCGGAGCCGTTGGCGCAGTTGGTTCAACGTGTAAAGAGTCTCAGTGGATTCGATAATGTGGACTGGAAAAAGAAGCTGCTCGATACCACTGAGGAGCTGGACGAAGAAATAAACAAGATTGCTGAAGAAAAGTATCCCGTGTCTGCTTATGTTGCCGAAGAAGACTATGAAGATGCAGTGGAAGAAGGAAGTATGATGCAGAGGCAGTTGCAGCATGCTCTGAAGTTCTTGAAGAAGGATTTGTTGAGGGATCTGAAGAGGGGTATGCTGAAGATCGAAGACGGTGATACTGACTAATTGTCTAATGGTTAGGTGGAAATGTAACTTACTTGTTTGCATTATACACGTGAGCTTGCGTAAGAAGTATATTTTTAAATCTTGTAATCTTCAGAATTGTTTATGAACTAGAACTTTATAGTAATAGCTCGAGCTAGAAAATGTATAATCTACATCTACAACAACAGTGTATGATTGAAGATAAACATTTAAGTGCTAGGTAATAAAATAGCGCTCGAAATTCAGGAGCTGGCAAGCACAACTGCTAAGCCCTTTTAGCGATCGAAAATATATTTCTATACTCTACATTAACTTCTATTGTAAAAGCAACTAGTAATATGTTGTCGTAGTTGTGTAAGTTCTGCATACTATTGGCTCAGTATCACTCAGTCGAAAAAGAACATTCTATTTTGATTTGTGATTCGTGCCCGTGCGGTATACCTTGAAATTCGGTCTGATGGTGATGCGTGCCAAATAGTGGAATAGATTTGCAGCGTGGTGCTTGCATCCTTATTCATTCGGTAGTGCAAATATTTCAACAATACAGCGTCGAATTCCTACAAAGAAAAATATTGACTACATTTACATCAATCCGTAAATGCCTCAGATTTGCGGTGCAAAGTGTTCAGTAGTCGAAGTTACCATACTCTATATTACCGATCATACAGATACACTTCTTAATTGAGCATAGCAAAAAGATACTCGATGCTGGTGAAGTTTTGCGTCGAACTTTATGTATTGCTTTGAAGAGGTTTCAGCAGAATGATGAACTAAAAAACATGATATTTAGTAGCATCCGCACGTTGCAAGTTTAGTTTTCGTTATAGCTTTTGCTTTGTCGTGTTTAGCACTCTATGATGGTAGACGTAGAGATATATTATGCTTTAGAGCTATCGTTTTTTTTTTTTTTGAGGATTCAGTGGTGTAGGCACTTAAGAGAAAAGTAAATATTATTGGAGTGCTGTTGATAAATTTGATTTCAGTATCGAGAATGCAAGTTGAATGAGAAGAGGACATTCAGTAGACACGTGAATTATTTTTAGGTACTAGTATAGCAAAAGCAATTATCGTGTTAGTGTTTATTTCTATAGAAATAGATTGTGCTGGAGATTGTGTACGTCGTCGTAGAAAAAAAGACAAATTGCCACTATGGCCGCGAGAAGTAGCGCTAGCGCTGGCAGCGGAAGTCGTGACGGTAGTCCCAGTAGAGCTGGTTCAGACTCTGTCATTACCCTGGGTAGCACAGTCACTTCAGAAGCACTGCTGCATTTCCCATTCTCGAAATCTTCCGCTAATACTAAGGCGGGTGAGCAGATGTCCACAAAAATCGGTGATGAGATTCATTCGTCCACTTCTGGTTTCGTGAATGCAGTTAGTAGCGGAGGCGACGAGTCCTCTAAAAGCACTACTGATGGTGCATCCAAGTCTTCCTTAACTCCGTCTGGGAATGTGCTGGGAAGTGAGGGTGATGACAAGGTCTGTGATAGCGTCTTTCCCGAATTGGATAGTTGTTCGGAAGCTTTGAAGCACGCGAGTGCGTGCATTTCGCGTGATAAGGAGAAAAGTGCGAAGTATATCAAACTTGCCAAGCAGCAGATGTCGAATGGTGGATCCAAGACGTGTGATCAAGAGTATTTCTCTAGGCAGTACAACCGTTTCCACAAGTCACTAAAGTTGAAGGATGATGCAGCGTTTCCGGACTTTCCTTTGTTTGACAAAGATAGGAAGCCAGATATTATCGCTGTCAAGAGTGATGCTATTAAGCGCAAGGCGAAGGTGGATTTACTAACTTCGCGTGCGAGGCCGTCTGAGCCGCAGCTTGGATGTGAGTTCAGAAGTACAATTTCCATTTGCATTTTTTAAATTTCAATTATTTTTATTTGTTTCCACATAATTTAAGTTAGCTTTAGCAGATCTTAACCAAAAGATTGTTATAATATTAAATATGCAATTCATTTTTTTCAAATTCGTATCGTTAGGTAGTGGTGAAGCAACTATGCTTGGCGCTGCTAATGATAAGATTTTGTCCAAGGTTGAAGTGACGAATGGTGAGGAGCGGCGTACCGCTGTTCATGAACATGCTCAAGCATTAACTGCTGAGACTGGGCCCATTCGTGTGATTAAAGAAAGTGTTAGTAAGCTTCATTCTGAAAAGGCAAGTTCTAATGCTCTTATGTTAGAGTTGGAACAGGAAAACTCTATCATGGAAAAAGAGGAGCAGGATGGGCTATCCTTATTGGATACTATCAACCATGAAGAGACGTTGGTGCAGCAGATGTGTGAGAAGGCCGTCCAGCAGGCTGATACTGATTCGCAGGATGCCTACCAAAAGGCTTTGGAGTCGAAGGATGAGTTTGCTTCTGCGCTTCGCGTTGCGCGGGAAAAAGCACACAAGTATCAGAAGTGCGAACATGACTACAGGGTGAAGTCTGTGCGTAAGACTCTTCTGGAAGGCGCATCTGTGAATATTCGTGAGCGTGCCAAGGTTAATACTGATCTGAACAAGGAAACTGCGGCCCGTGTGATCGAAGATGGTAAGCATCGCAAGAGAATGTTCAATGCGGCGCGGTCGACTTTAACCGATTCTGATAATGCGATCAAGCGTAGTATTGAGCAAGGTGTGGATCTGTGCGGCAAGGCTGGCTGTCTCACGTACGCTCTTTGGGGTCAGGTCGAACAGGAGTGTTCCCAACAGATGCATGACATTCAGAACAAGATCTGCAACTTGGATGAAAAGATTCTTGATGCAAGCGAGGAAATCCGAGGCAAGAAGATGCCGGCGAACGAAAAGGTTGAGCATCACAACTCAATTAAAAGCATGAAGAACGAGCAGGCGACACTCGAACAGGAGCACAATTCGATTGAAGAACTTACTACCACTGTTTACGAGGATATGTCTCTTTTGCTTGCGCAGTTCGTGAACGATATTCAGCAGCCCGATAACTGCACTGATAATCAGTTTAAGGCTGAGCTCAAAGCCCGTATGGAATCACATGAGAAGCAAGCTTGGAAGGACGCTGAGGAAAAATATCCTGTTGTTGTGGACACTGTGTACGAGAACTTTTCTTCAACGGGATCTGCTGGCACATCGAGACAGGATCAATCTGTGCCGTTAACCATGATGCTCGGCCAAAGTGCCAGTCCTGCTGAGTGCGAGAAGTTTATTGAAACCCTGGAGAAGAGGATCATGCAGAAGCTGAAACAGGAGCTCAAAAAGAACAGCCGACCGTTGGCGATCGGATATAATTCTCCGCGGCCTAGCGTTAGTGCGTCCTCAAATGTGTAAGCGAAAGTGACGTCAGAAGCGCGGCTTTTTATCATATTTGGAGTTTTACGGTTACATCATAATACGACGGATTAAGCGATTTCCAATTAAGTTAGGGCACTGACGTAACTATGTTGTAGTTGTGTGGTACAGTGTACATGAAATACAAGGGCAATATTAAGGTTTGTAATGTTGTAAGTCTAAGTAGATTTTTATACATTATCACTGGTCTGAATGTGAATGATTTGATACTAGTCCGCTAGACGACAATCGAGCTCCGTATGTGAGTTCGTTGTTCGTCAGCTTTAGCAAGCAATTTTTAGGTATGCGATCAAATAATTACTTTCCAACAATATACTCGTACGTCCAAGTATGGACTTCAGCTCGAAAACTACCAGAATTGGTGACCGACTATGTCTAATGTTGTAATCATACTTCTGCGGAAAGCAGAATTTAGCAATGAGTGGGACTTGACAGAATGACGTTATTGGCAATGCTTTCCGTAGTAAGTAATTTGAAAATTGTTTCTGCTGTTGATTTACTAAGTCGTACTCATCTTCTATTTCTAATTATAGTCGTATGGATTGCATTGTGGTATAGTCGAGTCGGGAATTTATATTCGTTGCTATGCTCGTGCTCTCATAACGGTTTTGCGAAAATCGCGCTAGTCCGTCTACCTAGTTTATTAGAGCTGTTGAATATAATTACTTTTACATTTACTAGGAATAAAATTGATTCGATATCGACAGCAAGATCAAGATCCACATGACAATATAACTATAAGAAGCATGATTCGATGCTGATAACGCATAAAAATGTCGCTTATGTTCTCGCGGCTAAAAAGCAGAAGAGGTCGAGACTTATCCTGTCTAGCCTATCTTGTCGCTTTAGTCTTGTGCGTACGGTAAAACTTATTCTACGCTCATGCCACCATTTTGGTTCCGATCAGCTACGACCCAGCAAGGTAGTCCGTCGTCAGGTACGATGATCTAAAAAACGACGGGGTTACAATAACTTTCAACACTGATGGACAGCTTGAGCTCGGATACGACATCTAGCCTTTTCTAGACCCGGACTAAGAGTTGACGGACAGTTACAATGTGAGTTGTGTCCTTAATAGAGATATAGAAGCGTCCTTTATCAAAATATAGTAGCGTGAATAATATTGATTACGCATAGTAATATATCATCAATATGACCACCTTTCATCTTTTTGCCGCTACGACTATAACTACCACTGAAAAAATATTATTTAGGTTGTTCCACGTGTCTACGATGACAACGGTGGATACGTTTTCAACCCCGCTGCACTTTCCATAGTCGGCAGAAATAAGCTGCGAATATCTTTTGCCTAGGTTGTCGTGTCGCCGTTTCAGTGCTGGAGAATAAATTGGGATCCAGGAGTAGTAAGAGACGATCTGGGTAACACATGAGGCGCCGCGTAGTAGCTCGAATTATGAGTTCTGCCTGCAAAACTGGGTCACTCCCGCGGTAGTCAATATCACTCCGTAGACAGGTTGAGTGCTACCTTGACCTGACGACATGTTCACACTGAAACTTAAGTTTTCCGACTCGATACGTGTGGTTCCTGGCAAGAGGATCTACATGAAGTGCACGCCTGACAAGTATAAGAACAGTGCGTCAGTGTACGACACATACAGTCGCAATGAAAAAGAGATGGACAGCGACAATACATGTGTAGACTCGAGCCAGTTAGATCCGCAGGTCCGCGAGTTGCGTAAGACGTATCGCTACACCGACAGCGAATCAGAGATCGAGATCCGATACTTCCACCTGAAGAGCGGAAACTTTTTCTATCGACTTGATCTCGATTTTGGGGCTGTCGAGGACTTTACGGGCAACTGATACGATGGCGAGGGTAGACCGTTACTACATGGCTGGGAGATTCGTGTAGCCCAGGGCGCATAGTAGTTGAGGCTCTACGGGAGAGGAGGGCGGTTGACGTGGTGCAACGATTAATCTATACCGAAGTTCTATAGACTAGGTGCCGGAGATACCAGCTTATATGATAGCTATTTAATTCGCCGGTGTGTTGTTTTTCGGCGTATTCGCCTTGATGATGCAGCAAGCGAAAAAATGGAAAGATAGTAATTCGGAGTAGGGTACCCCAAAGGCTTCGAAGAAGGGAAAGTTTTATGAAACGCAAACATGGGATGGCGAAGCAGGCGTGGAGTTCGCTACTGACGGCACGTACTCGTTCGTCGCCGAGTCGAACGTAAAGTTCAAGAAAGGACGCGATCCAGGCATGGGCTTGCACCAGCCGAGCAAGGGCAGGAATACCGTCAGCTTCGGCTCAAACGTGGCGGATTACCCGCAGTCGTCGTATGCCGCACCTACCGCGAAGCGGCCGTTTGCGTCACGCGAGTAGCAGTCGCAGTGAAACGTCGAATTCGACGACGACGACTTCAACTTCGACAAAAATGCCAGGGGCAGCAGAGGGACGGGCAGACAACAGGGCAGATCGTTCCAGACGACGCCGCCTCCGGGCAGCGTGCCACAGCAAGGGCAATCGGATGGGCGTGCTTCTTCAAAGGAACCGCCACCACGTAGAGAGCGTACTTCTTCGAAAGAGAGTCAACCAAAGAGTTCGACCGGTTCCAAAGAAGCACCGCCGCCTAAGAAGACAAGCGTCAAGAAGGTACAGTATCCTGACGGCTTTGAGAAGGAATGCCGAGAAGTGGATGCAGTTTTATCGAAAGAGCGCAGCGCGAGTGTAGATCCTGAGGAGAGAAAGCGTCTATTTCGTAAGATCAGTTCGAAATGGCATCCAGACAAGCAAGATGGCGTCAAAGAGGTGTTTCAGTATCTGCAGGAACGCAAAACGTGGTTTGTGGATGAGTGATGATGCCACGCGAGAGCGTTTATGCGCCTCGTAGAAATTTGATCTTAAGATGAACGTAGAATGATTTGAGTAGTATTCAATTAGTGCATTTAGTGTCGTGAGTTACTTATTTGTGTAGCTGTATAGGATCCATCGGTGTCGGTGTGTTAGTCTTCGTTTGGATTTAGCATTGATTAGTTACTTTCAGTTTCATCTTGTTAGTGTCTGTTAGGGAACGCGATATGATCGAGTAAAACTTGACGTAGTGGGAAGTTTATTTCTGCAGTAGAGTTTTAAGCCAGGTTATATATATTTATTGCTCCTCACTTTGTTTTGTTGAACTACACGTACAGATCTAGGACAGAGCAGAAGGTGTTCTGCTATCCTAGACTACAGTAGGTATTTCGTAAGTACGGTGCAATACCACACATTTCGAGAATGAAGTTGATTACAAGTTTCATGTTTATCGCTTCGGCGAGCGCTACTAGCGTGACGCCGATCCAGAAGGTGATCCAACTTCTTACCGGCATGGCTGAGCAGGGTAAGAAGGAGAAGCACGACGAGCAGGTTCAGTTCGCCGCCTACTCGCAGTTCTGCTCCGATACCACCGGAGAGAAGGCGACTGAAATCGTGAGATAATCTATCAACTGATTGTTGACTTATAAGATCATACTCTCAAGAATATGAATATTCGACTTTTCATCGATCTTGATTATCCACTTTTTTAGTAGTAAAGTTATTCAATTTGAATAAAATTTCATTACCAACAAAACTTTTACAGGACGTGATGAAGACCGACATCGCGAAGTTCATCGCTGATTCCGAGAAGAACAGCGCCGACGCTGGTCAGCTGCTGCGCGAAGTTGGAGAGATCAACGTCAACCTGGCCCAGTGGAGCACTGATAAGAAGAAGGCTATCGACGAGCGTACGGCGGAGAAGACCGATTACACGGCGACGCACAAGGACTACACCGAGAGCATCGAAGCGATCGAGAAGGCTGTTCTGGTGCTGAAGCAGCAAAACTACAATCGGGCGCAGAAGGCTGGTCCTGAGGCACTGCTGCTGACGCTGAAGTCGCAGCTGAAGTTTGGTAACAAGCTAATGAGCAGTACTGCGATGAAGAAAGTCGACTCGTACCTCTCTCTCGCTCAAAAGCGCGTGCAGGAGTACCAGGAGCCTGGTATGGCGCATGGCTACGAGTTTCAGTCCACCGGCGTCGTTGAGATGCTCGAAAAGCTGCGTGACAAGTTTGCGGATGAGCGCACCGAGTTGGAGCGCGCCGAAGCGAACTCTAGGCACAGCAACAGCATGCTTCTGGCTGACCTGAAGCAGCAGATCGAAGCGGGCGACGGTTCCGTCAGCCGCAAGACAGCACTGGCTGCCACCAAGAAGCAGGCGGCTGCCGATGCTGATGGTGATCGCGCCGACACTGAAGCCACTCTCGCTGATACTGAAAAGTACGTGGCTGACTTGAAGTCCACGTGCTCTATGAAGCACAGCGACTTCGAAGCTAGACAGACTCTGCGTGGCGAAGAAATCGCTGCCATCGAGAAGGCCGTCGAAATCATCGGTGGTGGTGCCGTGCAGGGCGCTGGCGAGCGGTATCTCCCTCAGATGTTTCTGCAGCTGAAGAGTGCTCGTAGCTCCGTCGTGTCTTCCGACGTGAATGAGAAGCAACGTCTCGTGATGTACCTGCGTACTCGCGGCACTGACCTGAAGTCGCGTGTGTTGTCTACGCTCGCTATGAAGGTTTCGACCAGCCAGGATCCGCTTGGAAAGGTCAAGCAGCTCATCAACGACCTGATTGTGAAGCTTATGGAAGAAGCCAACGAAGAAGCCGAACACAACGGCTGGTGCACCACCGAACTCGCCACCAACGAGAAGACTCGCAACATGAAGCAGGCTGGCGTTGAAAAGCTGACTGTTCGCATTGAGGAACACCAGGCGGATATCGCGAAGTACGCTGAGAAGCTTGCCCAGCTGTCCGATGTGATCACTGAGCTGACCACCGACATTGCTAAGGCCACCAAGCTGCGCGAAGCAGAGAAGACGTCCAACGAAGCGAAGATCAAGGACTCTCAGGACGCACAGACTGCGCTTACGCAGGCTGTGACCGTGCTGCAGGAATTCTACGCGAAGGCCGGTGAAGCTACGGCTCTCATCAGTCTGGAAGAGTTCAATGGTGTTCGCTCTCAGCAGGCGCCGCCGGCGGTGTTCGAAGGCGCGTACCAGGGTATGCAGTCTCAGAACGGTGGTGTTGTCGGTCTATTGGAAGTCATCACGTCCGACTTTGCGCGTCTGGAGAGTGAGACCACTGCCAGCGAAGCTCAGAGCTCCAAGGAGTACAACGACTTTATGACCGACTCCAAGGTTTCGAAAGCTCAGGCTGAAACTGACACCGAGCACACTCACGCCAAGAAGCAGACCGCTGAAATGGCTGTTGAAACTTCGAAGGCTGACCTGGAAGGCATGCAGCGTGAACTTACTGCTGCGCTGAACTACTTCGAAAAGCTGAAACCGAGCTGCATCGAAACGGGCGTCAGCCATGAAGAGCGTGCCTCCCGCAGACAGGAGGAGATTGAATCGCTGCAGGAAGCGTTGAAGATCCTGAACGGTGAGGACGTGGCTGCGGCTTAAGCTGGGTACAGGTGACCCGAAACCCGATACTGAAGCGTAAAATATATAGATTTTTAGCAAGTAAGATGAGTGGAATATTAAAATGTGCTGGCATTGACTGAGACTATGCGCATGCCTCTACATATATTTCTCGATAAGATTTGCTGCGCTCGATGGACGTGAGTGCCTTAGATAAACGAAAAATAAATGGAATGGTGAACATCAACATGACTAAGATTATATTGAATTTGAAATTGTAATTGATAATGATCGACAGATTGAATTGATACAGATACGTAAGACATCATGCTCCTTATTTCTTCGATTTTCAAAATTAACCTTGGTTGCCTTGTTCTTTTCGTTTGGTGTTGCACTCACTCTTGCGGTATTTCCTCTTGTCGACCTTTTATCTTTTTCTGACATCGTTACAGTTTCTGAGATTTCTTTGATTTAGTTGTATCTTTAATTATGCTACGATTTTCTTGGGGACTCTTGTGTAATTTCGTCGTTCTTTGACTCTAGCTTATCCTTATACTCTGCGTTTTCTCACCTCGCCATTCAATACATCGAATTAAGCTCTTTAGAGATAGTATTGTGGCAGTTTCACTGTGTTTCACAACACCGTCATTAGTACGGATTCATTCAATTTGGACAAAGAAGGAATTTCTAATTAGTTGCGTTGAGTTTTCATTCGTGACGATTTTGGGCGTCCAGTATGGACGAGTGCGAAGACAACATTGACCATGGAGGCGGTTCGCGCGGTTTGGAAGTTGGGCCGCCGGTGTCCGTGTCGGGCATAAAGGTCGGCTTCTACCGGGGTGTCTCTCAGAAAGGGACAAGGGAAAAAGTTTGGGGATCAGTTTTGCAGCACGTGCTCAAGGTAAGCGAGGGGTCGCATCCAGAGCATGTACAAGCCTTTGTGGATTTTGCGCAGCACTTCCACATGGAATTGGGTAAGTTAGGTTCGACTGTCGCAGATGGAGCGAGCGCGGCTTTTATTGGGGACGTTAAATCGGGTTTAGGGTTTTTACTGAAGAAACTTTCGTCAAGTGTAGTAGTTTGGCGCGATAGGCACATCGAGATCATGCCCTCGGAACACACGTTTAATTCGTGTCACTATGCTATAGTAAAGCCGTCTACCAGCGTGCCGTACAAAGTTGCTGCGATTGCTAGGTCATCTATAGAGCTTTCTGAACAGGTCTGCAATCGGCACCAGCATGTACATCAAGACCAGAGCCTTAGTAAAATGAAGCAGCTGAAGGTAGCGATTCGTTTCTTGCTGGAGCACATTAGTGAACTTACGAATGCGACGCTTATCTACAAAGTAGTAATTGCGCACTGGAGTTTGTGGTTAGCTAATAAGTTGTCGACTAGTAAGTTGTTGCCGCTAAATGAAGGCATCAACTGGTTGCTTACTGCAAATAGTTTGGTATGCAGAAAAGCGTTTAAGCTGTCAAATCGTGATGAATGCGTTGCACCTTTCATCACGGTGATTGAGGGACAATGTTCTCAGATTAAGGCTCGTTGCTGTGATGCTAAATCGAAGCAGGTGGAAGACGAATTTGAAAAAAACAAGTTTCCGAACGTGTCCAGTGAGCAGATCGAGGTGTCATCAACTATTAAAGTCCAGAAAGAAGTCTTCGGGTTTGATATGGATAAGATTGGAGAAGTGTTTGGTGAGGCGTGGCGCGATACTGAGAAAAATATTGGAGTTGGCAACTACTTGGTCTCAACTTGTTTGGTCGGCGGCTTGCGTGGATTTCATGAGTGGATTTTCGCTAATTTTGGGAACGGTCAACTTACTTTGAATCAGCTGACGACGGCAGTGAAGTACACGAAGAGATTTATACTGAATGCTTGTACGCAAGGAGAAAATTTTGACTGGCTGGCTACGGAGGAGGATTGCAGGTTTCTTGTAAGTTTACTTGAAAAGTTTAGATCTTGGACGCGGGACATTATCAAGTTAATGAATGAAAATACTGCTGTGCAGAGATGCGAAGTACTTAGTGCGAAGGCTATCGTGCATTGCGCCGGTGCATTTGCATTGTTCTCGGCTGCTCGTCGCTTGGTTCCATGTGGCGAGCTGTTAGAAGATTATCGCGTTCCTTTACAGCTTGAAATGCTAGGATTTTTGAATGCCTTTGATAAGAGCGACTTAATCGTCTTGCAAATGTGCATCGATGAAGTCAAACAGAAAGATAGCAAGCCCGACTTCTATAGCCTTAATCAGCAAGACGAAGTTATGCGACTGGCGTACGATTTTGCGAACAAGAATAAGGATATGGTGAAGACATATAAGTCAGAAATGAAGAAAGCGGACATGCGCGTGGCTCAACACTTTGACGAAGTGAAACGTAAACAAAAACTTGCGAAAGACTTGCGTCAGCAGATATCGAAAGTAGAGGAAGAGCTTGCTCAGTTCAACTCTACACTTGGGATTGTTTTGATGTATGTGAAAAAGTTAGAGAACGCTCGAGAGGAAGAGCGGATGGCCAAGGAGCAAATTTCTCTATGTCCTCATGACAAGCCTGAGGAGGAGATTTCTGATAGTGAGATGCATTCGCCTAAATAGAAAAAACATGCTGCTTCATTATTCTCTCGTATTGGGAAACAGCTGGTGGGAATTGTTACGATGATTGCTGATGTGCGCCGTGCGATGAAGGAGCTTCCTAACGAGCATGAACTCAGAGAACAGATCAGATTTAAATAGGCTGAGCTGACTTCTCTGCAGATTACGTTACAAGAGACTCTCAGGCCACCAGAAGCTGTGTTCCAGCCCTTGCCGCAAGATGAACGTGATGCTAAAATCCACATCTTCCTGCTTTACACTCCTGAGCTTATCCGCCTTGCAAGTGACCAGGTCATTCTAGCACAACAAGAACTTCTACAGCCGGCGTGGGAAGGGTTATGTGATAGTATTCTGTGTTCTACTCAAGAGGTTGGTAATCCTAGGTATGTGGATGAGTACTTTAATGATGAGTCGAAAAAAAAGACCTATTTGAAAGCGGTGACTTGAAAAATTAAAGGCAAGTGTATTCCTGAACATACAGTTACTGAACACAAGTTAGTTGACGCTGGAAGTGTCTACTGTGCGTTCGATAGTAGTAAAGTTCCGTCAGCTAGAATTGTTAATGGTGCTGATACGGTAGATGGAATGACTGATAAGACTATGGGCATTTGGTATCCGAATCTTGACATCGCACCTTTAAAAATACTCTGGGCTACGGATGGATCTGGTTATGGTGATAGGAAGTCTGCACACGGATACCTGTACACGGAGACATCCACATACCGTCACATGCACAGTTACCGACTGAATTATCATGGCTTCTACAATCCCTTCAAGTTGTCTGCACGTTTTAGTAGCGTCGAGCAGCTTCTCTTAAATGCATATTTGCCGAAGATGCCGAAGATTCATAGCCAGCTCGAGTGGGCGAACAATACTCCGATTTACCAGGACGTTGGTGCACAGAGAGGGAACTATGCAATTGCGAACCAGCAAGATAAGCCGAAGTTCATGGAAAATAGCGAGTAAGTTTTAGAGATCGTTATAATTTTGATTTTTATTTATTCATTGTAGTTATGGTATGCGGATGATGATGCTACCTCCACAACTTAAATTAAAAAATGTCCCGATATGGATAACATAAGAACACTGCTTGTAATTGTAATTATGTTTACTACAACAACTACGCTCGTAGCCTACTAGCGTTAGCTCCGCCTTTCTATTATCACATCCAGCACGTGTAATGTTTATTTTGTTTATTAACCTACCTCTCTCTGTCTCTTCAGGTACGTCGCGTTTGGACAGCTCAAGTGTGCTCCTCACTTGATGCTAAGGAAGTTACTTGAGCAGATCGAAAATGGGAGCCTTCCGCTGGGCTGTTATCCTACGTACTTGCTAATATATGGTGTTTTGGCGGGAGTGGGACCGATAGAGCCTAGTTGGAACGGCTCGTACGTCTTTGCTTGGAAGCGCGATCTCTATAGAGACGGTGAATTTTTGGATCGAATGTATGTCGCTCTCAAGAATGCTGTCGATGGCGCTACAGAAAAGTCAACTGATAACTATGCGCTCAACTCGCTCCGACTTCTTTCGAGTTACTTTGGTCAGTGGCAGAGTAGATATGAAGAAATTACTCGCAAGATTGCTGACTGCGCTCTTAACACATGTAACGAGCAAGCTGATGACCGCCGCGAGATCAAGAAGAAAGAGATGAAGCGATATGAAAGCGTTAAGAAGCAGGAAGGATTGAATGCTATGTATGGCTTGTTGTGCTACTCAGTGCTCGAGTTGAAAAGCGCAAGAGATATTACGACCATGTTAAGTTTAGCAACCCGCATGAACCACTGCCTGGAAACTCTGAAAGAGTCAAATGCCAACCGTGATCAGGATCTCGCACTTTCGAATTTTGGTAGCCTTCGAACTGAGTGTTATGCCGTGCTGATCAGCAGACTTTCAGATATTTGGTCTTTTCTATCAATTTACAGTGATGGTAAGCAGAAGTTAAATCAGGTTTTGACGGATGTGGCGCGGGGTATAGTCGGTGATGGTATATTTGGTGCTGGAGGAAGCTCATCTTGTCCGAAATGGGAAGAGGTCGCTAGCAATGCCAGTTTTCCTTCTGATGCTCAGCAATCGAAAAAGGCTGTTAAAAGTGGGTGTTATTTCTGCCGCCACAGTGGTAAGATAATCAGCATCAATACTGTCTCAGGCGCTGTGCTGATTGACGGGTACCCTGTGGGCACTTTACCGGAAAGCATCAAGACGAATAAGACATTTGTTCGATTGTTTGGTGAAGAGTTCGGTGAAGTTGAGTCAACGAAGGATCATAGTAAGTTTTGTACCACGCAAGCATGGAATGGCTTTTACTATGAGTTCGTTCTGCTGTGTGCGAACAAGCTTCTCGTCAAAGAAATTCCTGCGACAGCGAGCAGTCAGCAGGCGTTGTCTTCTGGGTCGGCGGCAGACCAAGACGTCAAGGGATTGAGCTTTGGTGGAGAGACAGAACTGGAGCTTGTGGATGCTACGGGACTCTGTCTTGAGGGCGAGCTGCCCGTTTTCCTGCGTGAGATGTATTCGCATTGGTATGATCGCAAGACAGGCGTTGTTTACTTCCGCCGACTTCATCCGACTAGGCGAGAGTGTGACTATGTCATGATGTTGGATCCTAACCAGAGTTCTACTACTGTGCTTAAGATGCCGATGAGTAATGGTCACAGGTGCAGTCTGAAAGCTGCCATCAAAATCGCTGAAAAAAATTCTCTTAAGGTCAACATAAGTTCTAGCTCGAAAAAATCTAGTGACTTGAGCGCTGTGGAGTTGTTGCAAAGGGTTGCCAAACCATCTACTCGGGAAATTCAGCAGGTTCTTTCCATCTTGTCTAAGTTTGAGGATGTCAAATATATCCACATTTTTAGCAGTGACAAAGACCCGAATAGTCTCTCATTGATCGAACTGCCACGGTACGAACTTGCTTTTGAGTATCGCAATATGAGATTTGTGTGCTGTGAATTTAAGGGTCTCGTCCTTAGTACCGCGCAAACGCTCAAAGATCTAGTTCCGAACTTTAGACGCTACCTGGTGTTGGAAAACACACGCACCGGCGCAATCGAAAAGATTATCATTCCGAACGGTGAAGTGATTAGTTTGGGCGAGTATGATGATTGTGGTTCATGTGATATTCAGGTGGATAACAGGTACTCGGCAAAACTTTCATGGTTCCAGTACGATTTACACCAGCGTTTGGGTTATCTCGAGTGCCGAGACATCGAGTCAAGACTGCAACTTGCGGCTTTATATGCTGCGACGCATTCTTACTTACCTGAGACGTCTTCGCAAAAGACGGGACTTGAGGAGTGCGTTCGCTTGGTGCGAGAGAGCTGGACGACGAAGCCGCTCACGCCAGGCGAACGTGTCAAGATGTCAAACGTGTTTGAGATCTGCCGTGGTACTACGAATCTGTCAGACGTGAGCGAATCCGTACAGTTGGTGCTTTGTAATCTTCAGAGGACTTCAATAGATTTGTCATTTCTGCATAAATCTCAGAGTCGAAAGAGCTTAAGAGGCAAGACGATCACAACGGACACAGCGCTCCTCGGGCGTTCGGACCTCCTGAAGATGTACTGTAAGTACACGCACGTAATGAGGGAAGCTTCGCGCGATGTATGCCAGACTTTACCGCTACCTATTCCGCTCACGTGTGATGAAGAAAAGTGTTTTGGTGCGCTCAGTACGAAGGAGGTTGACCTGTCTGCAGAGCCGATGCTGTCGAACTGTATAACATCAGTGCACCCGATGTCTAACGAGTCGATGTCAGCTTCATGTGCTCTAGTGTCGACTCCTTCCAGTAACAACAGTAGTAAGTCGAAGTCTATATTCATTGGGGATGAGCTTGGTGGGGATATGTCAGGCGAAATAGAAGATAGGGATTCAACTTCTACATGTTCCTCCAGCGAGTTCACATTTGTTGAAGAAATTTTGCGGGAAGGGGACGTGAAGAGTGGTGGTGCATTGCGAAATGCGAGCTCTGAAAATGATGCGAAGGTCGCTGTTGACGGGGCGCAGACTGAACCCGGAGTTTCGTGTTTTAACATCAAGCCGTACATCACACGCGTTGAAATGAAGCTGGATGAGGCAGTCAAGGAAGGTAAGCGCCTTGCGCCTGGATCTGAGAAAGATTTGCAGTTTCCGTGTTTAATGCAAGATTTCGACACGCCGCTCGGAAAAGAATTCTGCGGCGAAAACGAAGCCAGTTTCAAAGAAGCTGTGTCAAAGCAGAAGACTATGCTGGAGATCGGGCAGAATGTCGCTGATAGATTTACTGTCGAGTTAGAGTCAGTGAAGGAAGCGAGACTAGGTATTTCTGATTTTGTACAGAGGTGCTTGAAGGCGGTGCCGACTATAACGAGGCCTGCATGCTTGAACGCTCGTGTGCGCTTACCGAAGCTCGCTAAACCTGCAACAGAAAGTATCACTGACGTTCAGATGCTCGGAATTATGCTCGACAAAGGGCTTATCAAGAAGTTCAATGCTTTTCTTGAAGGAGGCGCTATTGAAGAAGTGTTCGAGGCAGTTTTGTTTTGGGGAGAGCTTATGGTGCTCGAAGACAAGATCGTAAGGCTTATTAAGGCCGTCTGTGACGATGATGCGCAAGACGTACTGCTCCAATTGTCAGTCAAGCGTAGCTGGTCTACACGCGACTACCCATACTGGCTTGTTTTCGAAGTGACGCAGCGGCTTATGATCCGACCGGAGCAGTTTGCTATTTCTCGCAGCTTGATCGATAATCCTGGCCGCCTGGAGCAGCTCACTATGGGTAAGGGTAAAACTAGGGTGATCTTGCCTATGATGGCCCTCTACTTCGCGGCTCGCGATAGGAAGCGCGCTATTCGTGTTAGCATTCTGGCCGAGCTTCTGGACGAGTTCAATGGACATGTTCATCAGTATCTGACGGCGAGCAGTCTTAACGTGAAACTGTTTAGGCTTCCGTTTAATCGCAGCGTCGAGCTGGACGTGGACTGCTTGATGAAAGTGCAGCACTACATGGATTACTGTGCCAGCGTAGGAGGTATTTTAATCGTTGCTCCTGAGCATATGCAGTCGATGCTGTTGAAGTCGTACGACATTTCTTTTGCAGAAGGTTGCCAAAGTGCGAACTACCAGTTGATTTCCAAGTTGCTCAAATATCCATGCTATGATATCGTAGATGAGTCCGACGAAGTATTTCGATACAACAAAGAAGTTAGCTATTCCGGAGGTGATTCCTGTGACTTACCTGATGGCTATGAACGATTTCTGGCTGTTGAGGTAGTGCTTCGTGTGGTTCGGGATCACGATGGTGCGGCTGTGCGATCGTTGATAGCGTGTGGAGCAGCTGTTATAGAGCCTGACACAGAGCCGTATCGTTTCACTCCCATTCGACTCAACACCAGTGATAAAGAGGTGCTTAAGAGTTTTCATACAGAGATCGCTGATAACATTTTTTCTTGTCCACCGCATGAGTACGGATGGATAGACGCCTTCAGTGAAAGCGAAAAAATAGTTCTGAAGAAAATAGTGACTGATGAGGATGCTGACGTGGAGTCTCTACTCGAAGTGGATTCGGCACTTACTGGTATTGACTTCTCTAAGTTGCAGAGTTCTCAGAAGAAGTCGTTGCTTGCATTGCGAGGGCTGCTGGCGTTTGGCTTGTTGTCACATGCTCTATCTCAGAGAGCCAACGTGAACTACGGCATCAACCCGGACGGTGCAAAAGATCTCGCCGTGCCTTTCAGAGGAGCGGGTACGCCAGCCGGCAAGAACACTGAGTATAGTCAGCCAGATATTGCCAACGTCTTCACGTTCCTGGCGTACTATTATCGGGGCTTAGACGACTGTGAAGTTATTCGTGTCTTTGAGTTGCTCCTCACCTGCGGCCCGACTGCGATGTCCGAACGGTACAAGACCTGGCGTGGGCTGAGTGAGTGTCGGATGAGTCCTGACGATTTGAGTAAATTGAGCAGCGTAACCAAGATCGACCTCGCGAATCATCGCCATCGGGAACTCATCGTGAAGTACTTCAAGCACAACTTTGAGACGGTTAATTTCTGGCTACGCAACTACTTGTTGCCCAAGCAAACGAAGCAGTACCCGTACAAAACGCAATGCAGCTCCTGGAATTTGGCTGATAAAGATTTCGTTATCGGTTTTTCTGGCACGAAAGACAACAAGAGAACGTTACCTGTGCAACTCGTTCAGAACGTCTTACCCGACCAATCGGACACGGATGGGCGCATGATCTCTACGATTTTAAAGAATCCTGAATGCCATGTGCTGGATAGAGGGGTCTCGACTGCGGCGCAAGTACTGGATGCGATTTTAATGCTTGCGGAGAAGGTCGGTGCGACAGTGATTATTGACGCAGGAGCGATGACTGCAGGCATGCCTAATAAGGACATTGCAGCGAAAATTATGAACATTTTGAAGCAGCAAGGACAGCGTCAATCGAGTGGTGCAGGTGACGGAAAAAATAGTAACCCTTTTGAAAAGTGCAGAGGCGTTTGTTACTTCGACGAGCTGAAAAAATACTGGTCCATTCTGGATGCAAGAGGCCGCATTGAAGCGAAAGATTTGTCATCCGTGCCGGAGAGTGATTGTTTCGCATTCTATGACGAGTCTAGGTCGCGTGGCTCCGACTTAAAGCTGGGTAAGCAAGTCAAGGGATTGGTGACTCTCGGGCCGAAGATGAACAAAGATAAACTCATGCAGGGAGCGGCACGACTACGGCATCTGGAGGAGCATCAAAAGATTGACATGGTCTGCAGCTACGATGTGGGTAGCACTATCGCTGGCCCCGGTTGCGCGGTTAGAACCAACATTAATATATCGTCTGTCGATGTGCTAAAGTGGGTGATCAAAAACGCGTGCAAGGCTAACGAAAATGCGTTTACTCTTTGGGCTACACAGGGATCGATGTTCGCAACGACACGGGACCAGGAAAATATCGACAATGTGAAGTACGACGAAGGGCTAACACTCGAATTCTTTTATAACCACTCACTTGTTATGAAGCCAATGGACGCCATTATTTCCGCAGACGTAGAATATTTTGTCAAACGTCTGTGCAAAAATAAAGTGTTCGACGGTCAGACAAACGAGGGTTCGCTCGGTGATTATTTGTCTACTACATCGCAGTCGATTATTGACCAGATCAAGCAGAAGTCGAAGAGCTATGTTGAAGGCCTCATGCGACAGACAGGTCGATCTAGCCTCAGCAGTGAGAACGAGCGTGAGCTTGAAATAGAGCTCGAAAAAGAAGCAGAGCAGAAAAAAGAAGTCACCGTGATGAAAGCCACGCCTTATGCGGAAGTTGATTGGGACTACAGCGTTCTTCTGCAGTATGAATCCGCTGTTCATCTGCCAATAGAACTTCGTTCTTTGGAATTAGGGCTCGGTAATACTACGTGTTTGAGGGGCAGTCAATTATTCGGTGGGTTATCGAATACGATGTTTGCGACAACTAACTTCATCAAAACGGTCACTGATAAGACCTGCCTGGATGATTATTTGGCTCTTATTGATAATGTAGTACTGCTACCATCTGGGGATGTCGTTGTGCTATCAAGTAGAGAGGCAGAAAAAGTGTTTCGGTTACTGCAGAATACATATTACGCTACTGAGAGCGCTGGGAGGAAGGTTAACGACCCAAAGACTGCAACCGAGTCTGTGCAACTATGCGGCGGCAATCGGCAAGGAGTTTTATCAGCTATGTCTGGGAAGGTGCTCGATATACTCGGTCGTAAATCAATTAATGATGATGCGAGCAGCAGCAGCGGATCCAAATTGGTAAGGTTTGTTAGTGCGCAGCTGCAACTTGAGTCCTTTTTGGCGAGTGAATATTCAGCGGTCGGAAATGGAAAGAGTAAAAAGAAGATTGTAAATAAAAAGTTGCTTGCTTCAGATAGCAGACAGTCTTCATTACGGGTTTTAAAGAACGCCATGATAAAGTGCCAGAGTGACGCTAATGTTTTGGCTTTGATGCAACCGTGTTTTGTGTCACCAGACGTCGTTGTGCCTCTAAACCTCTACAATGGTGGTGTAATGTTTGAGGCTTCGGCACTTTCGCACAGCTTGGGGCACTATCTGTCGGGGTTGGTCGATCCTTATCAGGTGAAAAAGCTGCTCGACTTACGGCGAAAAAATCATCTTTTCGATCACTCATCGTTAGAAGCGGCTCTGATGAGAATCTCAAAGTGTGAGCACCAGCCCTCTGAAGCGGACATGTGTGATTAGGGCTCCGATGAAGACATCCTGAAATGCATCAACGACGATGCAGAGACGAGCGACTCGGACATTTCCTTCAATGGTAACAGTTACGGAAGTAGCGAAGAGGGTTCTTTTGACTAAGGAATAGGTGTGATGGGGCTAGGAGGTAGTGGGGGAAACATTGATATGGATTGAGGCAATATGGTGTATGTGTTTAATATCCATCGCGTCCTAGTGCGGGCACTTATGCTCGTCATCATTCGTGATTTTAGCGGTGCGTACGTAGATTGAAGTATCAATGTATGATCATAATATAATTGTGGTGTTCTTGAGTGTGAGTGTGATATACATTTCGGTAGCCGAGTCATTTTAGATGTGCTCTCCTGGCAGCCTTTAGCGATAATAATAATATAGTGTTGTGACATTAACATAATAACACAAATTGATTTAAGAGTATGGGCACTTAATTATGCCTATTTGTACCAAGGTTTAGAAGTAATGGAACGCAAAAACAAAATTGTACACGTCGTGTGGTTGTATACTGTAGTGAGGGAGTATGGAAAAGCAACCGAGAGGAGACACATATACAGTATCTTGAAGTGCTAGATTTCACTCGATCAGTTTCTCGTTGTACTGACATACTGATGGGAACACGTCGAATCTACCAATCTTAACCTCTTGGACAGGTGAGATGAGTGCGCGGATTCAGTGTTATTGGAGCTACCATCTAATATTAGAGAAGGACATAGCCCGCTTTGTGTCTATATCGTGTATGAGTTTAAGTTTTAGTGTTTGGTAATGAGTATACAGTTAGTGTAGCATTCTTATGGTCGCCATTGTTGAGTTACTGTCTTTTTAGAAACGCAGTATGGTAAACGAGCAAGGCAAATTAGATTGGACAGGGGGCGATCTGAAAGTACTGTGATTGATGGCATACGTGTTACTTTATTGGTATGGCGCTGAAGTTTACAAATACATATCCTGCTCGTTTTTTGCTCAGCATTCCTTTTCACTGTCGCGAACGATTTTTTCTTCTTCTTCTTTAGCGTTTCATCACGTTAGTTTCACTTTGCAACCGATAGACTTACACGTATCTCTTTCACTCGTCTTTAATCGCTACCTCTTCCACATATTTTAACAACATTGATAAATATGAATAGGTTGTATATAGTTAAGTTATAGAGCAGCAGCAGGACTACCACTACTTTAGGAATAGATAATACTGTAATATCACTGATCACAAGGTCTGACTGTTTCACTTTTTTCTGTTAATGTGGGTAGAAGTGTCTACTACAGCGTAATAACAATAAGAAAGACAAAATCAATTTAAATGTCCTTCCTCGACGGTTCAATGGATCTGGATACATTAGACGGTTGGGCTCTTGCTGGGGAGTCTGCTGAGGGAAGTTCGGTCAGGGCGCATGAGCTGCTGCTGAGACGACGGCTTCAGTACACTTCTTGTGACATACCAAGAGACAAGTACGTCTTTTGCGAGTTCGTGCGAAGCAAGATTCCCTTTTGATCAGAGCACCCTGCGCATGGTGCCCTCTTGAAGCGCGTCGACGACCTGGTGAGATTTAAATTCAGTATTCGTGACGAGTATGCGTGTATTGCAGGTGCTACGGTCAGGCGCACAGACGTTCCGACGAGTGTGAGGCGTATTAGATATCAGAAAAGGTTTGCGGCACTCGGTGATGAAGAATTCTGTGATGAGTAGCTCAGAAAAATTGCGCGTATCCTCGTCAAGTCCGATGTTTCTCTTTCGACCGTCATCGAGCAGTAATAAGTATGATAAGAAGCAGAAGGTGATAAAGCTGCGCTTGAAGAAGAAAAAAGGCAGAAATCAGTCGTTTCCTTTTTTTTACGAAATAGGATTTTCCGATTCGTACTTTAGCTGCGAGGGCTTGGATCTCAACTTGTGCGTCAGGGAGGAGAGCGACCTAGAGGAGTTTCTTGACTGAAATGAAGAAGCTCGCGCTGTCGTACGTCTCCTAAAATGGCAGCGCTTGATGTTGATGGAGAGTGATGATGAATACTCGAATCGAAAATATCACAATT
>JACLAC010001428.1_pt1 | contig 35246 bp, 23 predicted proteins | sample 8027881 | NCBI WGS metagenome assembly JACLAC01 (sample SAMN15725517, study PRJNA655200) | protist metagenome | isolation source: fluorescence activated cell sorting (FACS) single amplified genomes of... | place: Spain: Blaines Bay Microbial Observatory, Mediterranean Sea | collected 2016-01-19 | reverse complement strand
TGTCGCTACGGCTCCAGCCCCATAGTCATGGTATTTGCCCGACGAACGGGCGGTCGTGTCACTGAGTTGGTCAAGCGGATCGATAAAGCCGTTTTTTCAAATCGCCAAAGGCGTCTGAAGGGCCTCGTAACCCTCATGGGTGATAGCACACCGGCTGTTAAAGCCGCTGCTGGGGAAGTTGCGGCGGCAGCAAAAGTCGAGCACGTGCCGGTCGTGGTAGCGAAAGAGGTAAAAACGGGTCCACTGAATTACAAGTTACCGGCCGATGCTGAAGTGACGGTCGTGGTTGCAAAAAACAGTCAGGTGGTGAAGACGCACACTTTCACATCTGAAAAAGTGGATATTGCCGCAGTCATGAGTGAGGTAGAAAGGATTCTCGAGTAACGCTCAGAGACTCCCCGCGACTCACCGAATCACCCTCTACGGCTTGTAGGCCGTTAAATTGAAAAGCCGGCTTCTCTGTTGTCCGATTGCTAATTTCTCCTTTGTCGCAAGCTACTTTGCCTGTCACAACGCTTAATAACAAACTCGCAAAGCAGCTCTCCATGTGAGTTCCGGTGTCCACTGCGATCCTGTCTTGGTGCTGCAAAGAACTGGCTTGCTATCCATCATGATTTTACTGGAGAGGGTCCTAACAGCTTGGACAAAATTCCCCGCTCGTTTCAAACGAATCGCTGGCAGTGTCAAAGCGGGTATGCGAAATCCACAAAATGTTGAGAGCGAGGCCCAGAGTTGCCTGCATTGCCACACAACCGCAGATGAAGAGTCGGTCAATATCGGTGGACACTATGCCGGAATTTTGAAATTTGAATTTATTTCGCGGTGGCAGGGTCTTTTTCGCACAACTTTCTGAAATCAGAGGGGAGAACCAGGCGAGGCAATGCCACCGAACGACTTCACCTGATATGCGTTGCAGGAATGATTGCTGACTTGGAAGCAAGCCCGAAAGCCACAGCGATCGCTACCGAAAAAGCGATCTATCGAAGGACATCAGCAAAACACGCCTCTCGGCCTGGGGCACGCTTAACGAGCATCAATGCAAAAATTGACTCGTCCCAGCTACAGCAAATCGACATTTTCGAATCGATCAAGTTGCAACCAAAGAATGATTCACAATTGACTGAAGCAGCTAATTAGATTGCAGTTCTTGGAAACGATTGCGCCGAGTCGAATGAAGCGAACCTGAACTCTTAGGACCGCCCAATTCTGCTCCAGACCGTTGCAAATCACAACGCGGGATCACTCGCTCTGTTACCGGCTTTTTTGAAAACAAATCAGGCGTCAGTCAGTACAGCATGAAATGCTGTCGCTCTTCAGGGAAACATCCACCACTGTCTCTTCCTTATCCAAACTACAACAATGCAGCCTCTTTCGCAGACCGCTAATTCTACTGAGCTGCATCGATGCAATGCCGCGACAGGCGCAGTCGGCGCGATGTTAAGTTGGATAAAGCGACCCGACTAACGCTAACTTGACCATTGGAAATATGATCAGCCAGTCCCCAAATCTCCCTCCTCGAGGAAAATATCAAGTATTTCTGGCTTAAAGCGCATCGCGGGATTGCAATCACCCAACCGACAGGACAGGGTGTTCTTGCTACATTAACTCGGTTCAGCCACCGCCCATTTCACCTCGCAACCCACCCCACGCAGCGAATGCACGAATCCATTTCGTATCGCTGGGCAAAGCAAGTCACCCGATATCGGTGGATCATCCTCACCGTCTGGTTTCTGGGCGCCATCCTGATTCGCAGCGTCGCCCCAGCATGGAACGACGTGGCCTACGATGGTGACTTTGAGTACTTGCCAACCAAGATGAGCAGTGTTGCTGGTGGACACCTACTGGACGAGGCATTTCCAGATGTCCGAAGTCGGAGCCAAATCGTCCTAGTTCTCGGACGCACAACGGGTGAACTAACAAAGCGTGACGAGATCGTCGGCCTTGATTTACTCAGGCGGCTCTACCATCAGCTTGGCGAAGTCAGTTGGCAACGTGCCATTGAATACGGATACTCCGGCGGCCCAATTCAGGAAGACACCAAATCGGCGCAATGGATCAAACTGGCACGTGAAGCCTTTGACCACTCCATCGCAGTCGATGAATCGTTCTATGAACGGATCTCAGCCCAAGTTCCATCAGATGCTCCTAACCTGCGCGAACCAAGAATGGCGATTGCCTACTGGGATCGTGGCAAACTGTTAGAAACGTTGGAAGAACCAGAAGAGGATGTGGGTCGTGATTTCGAGGCAGCTTTGGTGTTGGTTCCAGACCTACCAAAAATCGCTGCACCCATTGCTGAACGCGACCTCACCGGTTGGACATCACTGTTGGATATTCTCGGATGGGATGACCAGTTAATTGGTGCCAGCCTTAAACAGGAAGGGGCACAGCTTGCTGTGATGCAACTCTCCTCGGAGCTTGCGGCGACTGGTAATATTGAAACTGTCGAGGTCGTCCACCAATTGCTGGATGATGTTCGCAATTACAGCATGCAATACACAGCCCCGGACCTGCAACTGCTGATGACGGGATCCGCAGCGATTGGGGGCGAGACTTTGCTGGCCGCCCGTGATGCCATTCAGTACACCGAATGGATCACGGTCATCATGATTCTACTCATACTTGCCATCGTTTATCGGGCCCCATTACTGGTCGCTGTGCCCATGTTGTCCATCGGGGTGGCTGTGGTTGTCTCCGCTTCACTCGTCACACTTTTGACTCAAGGGTCGATTCATGGCACGATTCCCGGCTTTGACCTCCGGGTATTCACGACCAGTCGCATCTTTGTCGTTGTGATCCTGTTTGGCGCCGGAACTGATTACTGCCTGTTTTTGATTGCCCGTCTGCGAGAGGAAGCAAGCAAAGTTCCATGGGATCAGGCATGCACCAATGCGCTTTCAGGTGTGATGGGTGCCTTGATTGGCAGTGCGATGACCACGGTTGTCGGTTTGGGCATGCTCTGGATCGCAAGCTTTGGAAAATTCCATTACACCGGTCCAATTATCGCAATCTGCCTGTTGGTGGGGCTACTGGTTTGCACCACTTTGACGCCGGCTTTACTCAGAGCGATTGGACCGAAGGTATTCTGGCCGACACCTATCAAAATCAATGACTCTGGGCCACTAACGGTATACGGTAAGACAAATGCACAGGGACGCTCTTCCACCGAAAACCTTTGGAACTGGATCGCCCTGACGCTGACCAGGTATCCGCTTACCACACTGATTTTTGGGATCGGGCTTCTACTGATTCCAAGCGTTTACGGACTCAGAAACGAAGGTGCCGTTACTTATAACCTCAGTAGCCAACTGAACCACTCCGCCCCAAGTCGGCAAGGCTTGCGTCTCCTCGCACAGCACTTCGACATCGGGAAAATTAACCCGGTCACCGTTTTGCTCGTCCAGCCCGAAAACGTACCGAGAAAAGAACTCGAAAAACAAATCAAGACACTCGCAGAGAAACTTTACACACTCGATGGGGTGTCCACTGTCAGAACTGCTGATGATCCGCTGGGGGACTTTCCCCCGGACAGAGACATGAGTTTGCTGAATCGTGATGCATGGCGGCGACGGGCTCTACAGAATCATCGTTTGGCACAGCAATATTTTTTCTCGCCGCTCCCTGCGATGGAAAACAGGCTCGCTCGACTCGACGTCACGATCAATGGTGATCCATTTGCAATGGATACTGCCAAGATCGTCACGGACATCGACAAGTTCCTTCATCAATACATTGAACAACCAAATTCCGATTGGGCGGGATCACGGGTTGTTTTAACCGGAACCACCCCGTCCATCATTGACCTTCGGACGGTCACGCTGCGCGATAACCAGCGGATCAAGATTGCTGTCGTGCTGGCTGTATTTCTTGTCTTACTACTTGTCATACGCAAACTTGGGCTCTGCCTATACCTGATCGCAACCGTATTGATTAGTTACTACGCCACCTTGGGTCTCACACTGATCTTCTTCCAAAATGTATATGGTTCGGACTTTGTTGGCCTTGACTGGAAGCTCCCGCTATTTCTGTTTGTCATCTTGGTGGCAATTGGACAGGACTACAACGTCTATCTGGTAACCAGAATTGTCGAGGAGCAAAAGAATCTGGGCTGGCTATCAGCTCTGAGACGGGCGATCACCAAAACCGGCGGAATCATTACGGCATGTGGGATCGTAATGGCGGCTACATTCTTTAGCATGACCTCTTCATCGTGGTTCCCAACCATTGCAACTTGGTTTGGTTATTACAACGAATCAGGTACCACATCTCTACGTGGTATCACTGAGCTTGGTTTTGCGCTCGGGCTGGGCGTATTGATCGACACTTTCTACGTGCGTGCGATTCTGGTCCCAAGTTTTGTTGCCACCTTGGGACGTTTTTCGCGTCGCGAAAACTCTGCTGGTCCAAATACCAAGACGGCACCCAAGCCCGAAACGTAAACCGATGTCACGTTGATCCTCAATCAACCCGCGACAACAATCATAGTACTACATGTAACGCACTGTGATGCGATTAATCGCCAGCACCTAAATCGTCATCCAGAGATTCGAGGATAAGTTCCAGCTCGTTCTCTTCGTGTTTTTCAAACATACGTCGAAACGAATCAAACTGCTGAATGAAAAGATTCACCTGTTCCGGTCTGTCGGAGCAGACTTCAGAAACTTGATCAGCCAAATCACGAATGACTGCAAAAAGAAACGGATGTTCGCTTCGCAGCACTTCCGCAGTCACGCTCAACTGTGGCGATGACACAACTGCATCATCGAAGTAGCCGTAGGCTTCTTCCAACGAAAAGTGCAAGGCCAGCTGATCCCGCAACTCACTCATGAGTGCAATGAGCTCAGGCCAGTGATTTGCCGCCGTCTGCTGGTGACAGGTGAGGGGTATGATCTGGTCCAACAGCATTTTCAGGTCCTGGCTATCATCCTTGATGTCTTTCAAGAATGCGGCGTTTACCGTCAACCTGCGTGTACCAGTCTTACTCTGAGTCGCCGCACCACCTTCTGGAGATATCTCAAACTGTTTCATATCGACCTCCTCAATCAAGCCATCTCTATTTTAGTCCAGTGGCTGATCGAATGCGGAAATTTTTTCTCACACGTTCAAAATGGTAAACGGCATAACGTTTGAAATTGTTTTTTCTCCCAATTGGACTGCCAGCAAACGATCAACACCCAACGCTACTCCCGCACATTGCGGGAAACCGGAACGCATTGCTTCAAGCAGTGGCACATCCACAGGCAATGGACGGCGACCCGATTTTTTACGTTTTTCATTACAGTTACGAAAGCGTTCCAACAAGACATCAGGATCACGTAATTCGTCGTAACCATTGGCCAACTCGATGCCGGCGATGAAAAGTTCAAAACGTGCCGCACATTGCTTGTCCTGCGTTGAAGCCTTTGCCAACGCTGCCTGACTAAGTGGATAGTCGCGCACAATCACTGGGCTGTCGTGCCCAAGTTTAGGTTGAATCAGATGACTCAGAATCAAATCCAAAACACCATCGCGATCGTCTGCAATCGACATCGCCAGAGAAGAATCGATCGCTTCAGCACATTCCGTTAGTGTCGAAATGGGCGCATCGATGGGATCAAACCCACAATGGTCCCAAAACAACTGTCGATACGAATGAACTTCAAAATGATCTTTCTTCAAAACATCGCAGGCCAATGCACCCAGAATTTCAATCCCCTGTTCTACATCGGACCCCAGTTCATACCACTCAAGCATGGTGAACTCCAAATCATGTTGCTCTCCCTGCTCCCCAGCACGAAACACAGGGCCAAGGCTGTAAATGGAAGGAGCTCCAGCCGCCAACATGCGTTTCATGGCAGCCTCCGGGGAGGTTTGCAAATAATAGAATTCTTTCCCGTTGCACGGACCCAACTGAAATTCACGTGTATCAACACGCAAGGGATCAATATAGGGATCAATCACACAATCCGTCGTCAGGCAGGGCGGCTGAACCTCAAGAAAACCCCGCTGATCAAAGAACATGCGAAGGTTTCTCAGCAATTCTGATCGCTCACGAAGTCGATGCAAATTAGGCAGATAACAGTCTTTCATCGGATAACAGGGCGGCTGAGGGTTTTGGTGGCTTGCGTCGAGGCCTGCTAGCAGGCAAGATCGCATTCATGGAACTAACTTACCCGCACAGCATTTGATCGACCATCGTCTTCATGAGCAGCGATTCTCCCGCCAACCGATACGCACGACAGATTCAATTTGCACCCATCGGTTCCGAAGGCCACCAAAGTATTACTGGTTCGCGAGTCGCTGTCTTGGGTGCAGGAGCCTTGGGAACCGTGGCCGCTGAAATACTGGCCCGTGCTGGCGTTGGTAAACTTATCATCATCGATCGTGATGTTGTTGAATGGACGAATCTGCAACGTCAAGCACTGTACATCGAACAGGATGCAATCGATGGACGTTCCAAAGCGGATGCCAGCTGCGATCGACTCAAAGCCATCAATAGCAATACCGAATTACACCCCGTGGTCGCTGATGTTTCATCAGGAAATATCAGTGACATTTTGAGTGATGTCGATTTGGTAATCGACGCTGCTGATAATTTTTTAATTCGTTTCCTTCTAAATGATTGGTCTCTGAAGACCAAGACACCTTGGGTGCATGGTGGTTGCGTGGGAGCGGTGGGACAAGTTCGGCTATTCACCGGAGTAGGGCAGCCTTGTTTTCGTTGCCTCGTCCCAGAGCCTCCCCCAGCCTCAGCCGTCGACACCTGCGATACCGCTGGCGTAGTCGGTTCTGCGACTCACACCGTTGCAAGCCTGCAGAGCACAGAAGCGATTAAGTGGTTATCCGGAAATCGCCAACACGTGCATACCTCCCTGTTGTCGATCGATCTATGGAACAACCGCTTCCGTGAATTGAATATCTCGCCATCTTTGAGCGATTCCTGCCCAGCCTGTGGGAATGACGAATATCAGTTTTTGGAAGGTGATCGAACAGTGCAGTCTGAAGCTGCGGCCACGTTATGTGGACGTGATGCTGTTCAGATCGCTGGAAGCCGCGATGCAGAAATCGACCTGACACTAATGGCGGAACGCTGGAAAAATGTTGGTCGCGTACAGGCCAACCCATTTTTTGTCCGTCTATTTCCGAATGACGCTCACAGCTTAACCCTCTTCCGGGATGGTCGCGTTGTAATCACAGGCACATCAGAAATCAGTGTCGCAAGAACCCTGTATGACCGTTTTGTGGGAGGATGATGTGGGGACGCAAGCACGTTTGAATCAACTGCGTCATGGCATTCGATAATCATTGATGATTACGATGACCGCATTCTACTTTGCACTGAGGGAAAACGGATAAATCGTCATTCTCCATGCCACCATGTTGATCCCATGACTTCTTCATCCAAGCCATCAAACCGTTTCCTTGAACTTAGCGAAGACGCCATGACGAAACCTGAAAATGCTCTTGGAAGAAGACAACTTCTCACCTACGCAGCCTTCGGTAGCGCTGCCTTGGCCGCCACGGGAACAGGAAAAACGTCGATGGCGGTTGATCCCAACCCGGTACGTCGAAAGTACAAGATGAAAAAGTCCATCAACTTGTGGGCTTTCCCCTACCCAGACAAGATGAGTCTGCGGCAATGCCTCGAATTAGCCAAAGATGCCGGATTCGATGGCATTGAACTGAACTATGACCTCGACAGTGAATTATCACCCAAGTCCGGGACAAAAGAATTTGTACAAATTCGAAAGATGGCAGAGGAAATTGGAATCGAGATCAGTGGTCTCTGCTCCTTCTTGTTCTGGCCGTATCCTCTCACCAGCAATGACCCAGCAGAACGCGATAAAGGTATGGAACTGGCAGCAAAAATGACCCAAGCTGCCCACGATCTTGGAACAGAAAACTTGCTTGTAGTTCCCGGCGCGGTTCATATGCCGTGGCGAGAGGATCATGAGCCGACTCCCAATGATGTCTGTGACCAAAGAGCGCGTGAAGCAATCGGCCGACTCTTGCCCCTGGCCGAAAAACTCAAAGTCCATCTCAACATGGAAAACATCTTCTTTAACGGGTACCTGATGTCCCCTATGGAGATGGTGGACTTTGTTGATAGCTTTTCAAGCCAGTATGTTCAGGTGCATTTCGATACCGGGAACATCATGGAATACCAGTTTCCCGAACATTGGATCCCTATTCTTGGTAAACGCATCAAGAATGTTCACCTCAAGGAATACACCAAAAACAGCACCGACCACTCACTAGAGGCGTTTCGCCCGCTGCTTGATGGAACCACCAACTGGCCCATCGTGCTGCAGGCATTTAGTGACGTCGGCTATGACGGTTACCTCACCTTCGAGTACTTCCATCCCTACCAACACTTTCCCGAGGCACTCATCTATCAAACAGGTGATTCGCTGGATCGCATGCTTGGCATCAAACAGCCTACCGTTTGACCAAACTGAATGGTTCGGCAGTTTTGAATCTTGACTAAGAGGTTCGCTTTCTTACACTTCCGAACCAAGAAAGTTAACAGCAAGTCGACAAAACGTCCCAAGATGGAATTTGAGGAAGAGGCATTGGACAAGCGGCAACGAATGGCAAGTGACGGACCCACAGAAAACCCGCTCGACATCCTGCAGCAAAAATTTGGTCTCACAAGTTTTCGCTCCGGGCAAACGGCCGTCATCGAACGGTTGGTCCAGGGCAAGAATGTAGCCGCCGTTTTCCCGACAGGTGGTGGAAAAAGTCTTTGCTATCAGTTGCCGAGTCAAATGCTTGCGGGAACTACCGTCGTCGTCTCGCCCTTGATCGCCTTGATGAAGGATCAATGTGATGCTTTGGCTGCTCGAGGCGTCAGTGCTATCCGACTCGATTCATCAATGCCCGCCAAGCAATTCAGCACAGCAATGAAGGACATTCGCGAAGGGCGAACAAAACTTTTGTACGTCGCCCCCGAGCGATTTTTCAACGAACGTTTTTTGGCCATGGTGGGGTCATTGCATGTTTCGCTTTTTGCAGTGGATGAAGCTCATTGCATTAGTCAGTGGGGACACAACTTTCGCCCTGACTATTTGAAGCTGGCTGAACTGGCGAGAGAGTTATCCGCAGAACGGATTCTTGCTCTCACGGCGACAGCCACTCCCAGCGTGCTGACCGATATTCGGGAGGCCTTTGGCATTGCGGAAGACGACGCAATTCGCACCAGTTTTTTTCGTCCCAATCTGCATCTCAAGAGTACGGTCATTGATGCTAACGAGCAGTACCCCACACTGCTGTCGCGTCTGCGTGAACGCCCTCGTGGTTCGACACTCATCTACGTCACCTTGCAACGAACGGCGGAAGAGATTGCCGAACGATTGACCGAAGATGGTCTTGAGGCAACCGCCTACCACGCTGGCATGAAGCCAGAGCAACGTGAACAAATCCAGCAGAATTTCATTACCTCTTCTGATGGCATTGTTGTTGCCACAATCGCTTTTGGAATGGGAATCGACAAATCTGACATTCGATATGTGTATCACTTCAATCCGGCAAAATCACTTGAAGCTTATGCACAGGAAATTGGTCGAGCAGGTCGTGATAGTAAACAGGCGACTTGTGAAATTCTGTTGTCGGTTGATGATCGTACTGTGCTTGAAAATTTTGCTTATGGAGACACACCGTCGAGGCATGGTGTCGGGCGATTGATTGATCTGATCAAAGATCAGCATGATCCGTTTCACATTTCCCACCACAAACTCTCTTATGAAACCGATATCCGAATTCTGGTGGTACGAACCCTGCTGACTTATTTGGAACTGGCGGGGTACCTCAAAGCAACATCACCGCGGTATGACACCTACAAAATCAAGCCACTGGTCACATCACGTTTCATTCTGGATCACTACCAAGGTGAAGAACGTAAATTTTGTGCCGGGGTGCTTTCTTCGCTTACCAAAGGACGCACCTGGTTCATGCTCAACACGGTTCTTACCGCACAAAAACTGGGCGTCGATCGCCAACGAGTGATACGCGCGATCGATGATATGAGTGAACAGAATTGGCTTGAAGTGAAAGTATCTGACCTCGTTCATGGATACCGCAAGCTCAAGAGTATTGATGATGCCAAGACCCTTGCTGACGAACTGCATGAACGCCTTGCTAAGCGCGAAACAAGTGAGGTCGAGCGATTGGACGAATTCTTCAATCTTGCGTTAGCGACTTCCTGTCAACCACAAAGCCTTTCGCAGCATTTTGGGGAATCGACTGAACCGTGTGGAGATTGCACTGCCTGTCTCGGTGAAGGACCTTGGACCATCCCGAAACGAGGTTTTCGGTCGATTGGATCTTCCGCATTGAAACTGCTTGAAGAGGTATCAAGTGAGTTCCCTGACCGCTTTGTCCATCCTCGGGATCAGGCAAGATTCCTATGTGGGCTCACCTCGCCTGGTTTCACCCGTGCTCGATTATCTCAACACCCCAGCTTCGGGATTTGTGATCGAATACCGTTTTCTGACGTGCTTGAGCAGGTCGTTCGCCACTCCAATCGGTAAATTCCCTTTTCGCGTCTGAGGCAGGCCAATCGGCAGCATTTGACGCCTCAGAAATCAACCTTCGACGTTTTTGAAAAATCAGGCAGACGATCCTTTCACGAAATCGGTTCGTCGACTAAAACATGAGTCTACCTTTTGGGGGATTAGCTCAGTTGGGAGAGCGACGCGCTGGCAGCGCGTAGGTCATCGGTTCAAGTCCGTTATCCTCCACTCGAAGTCAAAAAGGCCTCTGATCGCTTGCGATCGGTGGCCTTTTTTTGTGGATTTTTACTCGGACAAACTTCGGCAAAGCGGTGGCTTTGCGATCCCAAACTCCATCGACACCCTATTATTCCTCGACCAGTTCAATCTGGTGCCAGTAAGCTGCCTCAAACGACCAGTCGCTGGCTCGGTTTTCCAATTCAAGGGTGATGCTTGTTCCGGCGTGCTTGGTCAGATCAAAGCTAAAGTCCTGCCATTTGGAATCTTCGATGGATTCTTTCAGAACTTCCTCACCATCAATCCGAACGACCAGCGTCCAATCTCCTTGGGCGTGATTATTGACTGCGAACCGAAGTGTACTTTTTTTTCCTGCCGGAACTTTGATGCTGCGGGATAAAACACAGGGAACATCCTTGCTTTCAGGGTGTGTCAGCAGCACATTACTGCGGCCCAACGATTTTCTACGCAAACCCGGTCTCATCCCCGGTCCACCCCAGTTTTTTACCTTCCATCCCGAGGCGAACTTCTCAACATCAGCTGGCAGGAGGTTCCCGGCAGCGTTTGAAACCTTGTCAGGCTTGGCAACCCGCGCACCCGGCGCGGGTTTTGAAGTTGCTGTTTTCGGATAGGGCATCTTGGCGTCGACTTCCTCACGCCAGTCATGGAGCATTTTTTTAAGCCGCTGGGCAATCTCAGGTTGGGACTCCACCAAATCATGACGCTCACCAATATCATTTTCGAGGTCAAACAACTGTAACGTTCCGTTTTCATAGTACTCGAGCAACTTGTACCGACCGAGACGGACGGCACCTCCGGGACTTTGGAAACCATGGTTGCTGTAGTGTGGAAAGTGCCAGTAGATCGGTCCTCGATCGTACTCTTGAGCTTTCAAAGCCGGGACGAAACTCCGACCATCCACGTGCTGGTCTGGCAGTGCCGGGAGGTCCAACATTTCGAGCAGTGTTGGATAGAAGTCTGTTCCCGTGACAATCGCCTGGGAGGTGGAATTGGATTTGATTTGTCCGGGCCAATGCACGATCAGGGGAACGCGAATCCCACCTTCATAATTCCAACCTTTAGCACCACGCAGCGGCAGATTGGAGCTCGCGAAACGTGAATTCAACATCTCCCGTGGATGATCGATTCCACGATACTGATTCGAAGCTGCCATGCCTCCGTTGTCGGCAGTGAAGATAATGATCGTGTTTTCTTCCAGCCCCAATTCCTTGAGCTTCGCTCGAATTCGTCCCAGACTTTCATCTGTCGCCTCGACCATCCCCGCAAACTCGACATTATCCTGCTTTTGCTTGACCCACCAGACACGCTCATTCTGGTGTGTTGTACTATCATCAAGTTTTTCGAGATTTTTGAGTTGCTCACTCGACAGAGCCGGTCCGTCCGGGTTGGATTCCAGAATGTAATCAGGACCTTTCTGGGAAGGCATCGTCGCCAGCTTTTTTTGATACTTCTGGACCAGATCTTTACGTCCCTGAATGGGATCGTGAACAGAAAAATGCTCCAAGTGCACAAAGAATGGTTTGGATTTATTTCTCTCGATGAAATCTATCGCTGCATCTGTCAGCTTATCGGTGTAATAGTCACCCGGCCTGGAAGCCAGTGTTTTCTCATAAGCAGGCGAAAACGGATGATAATAGGAACGGACCCAACCTGTGATCGCTTCATCGAATCCATAGGTCTTGGGATCTTTGCTCAGGTGAGCCTTACCGTAGTTGGCAGTGGCGTAACCATGCTCATGCAATGTCTCCGCCAGAGTCTGTTCCTCGTCGGGTAGTGCGGTAAGCTTTTCACCATGGTGCAGCTTTTCGTAGGATCTCTCAGGACGTCCTCCCAACCATTCCGTCAAATTGGTACGGGCCGGATATTTCCCAGTCAAAATACTTGCCCGACTTGGTGAGCAGACATGACATGTCGAGTAGGCGTTTTCAAACAGAATGCCTTCTTTAGCAAGCTCATCGATGAATGGCGTCTCATAAAACTGACTGCCATAGCACGCCACATCCCTCTGTCCAAGATCGTCCACAAGGAAGAAAACGACGTTTGGTGGTTGCTTCGCTTTTACCTCTCCACCAACCAGCATCAATAGCGTGAGAGCCAGCAAAAGCATCTTCCAGTGTCGCCTGTTTTTCATCGCTTATTTCTCTTTGGCAGATGGGTCTTCAATTCAAGGATTGTAGCTTGGTATTGTGGGTGTGAGGCCAGATTTTTCCACTCGTCAGGATCACGGGCGTGGTCATACAATTCTTCTCCGCCATCTCGATAGCGGATGTATCGCCAACGAGGGGTCTGAATCGCGTGATTGTTGAATCCAAAGGTCGTCACGACGGGATGATCCCATGTTTGCCCAGGATTTTTCAAAAGGCTTTGCAGGCTGCGACCATCCAGTTCATCACGCGGAGGCAAGCCGCAGAGATCGATCAGCGTGGGGTAAATATCGATCAGGCTCACGGGGCGTTCACAAACTTGATCTTCCGCTACGCCAGCGGTTGTTTCGGACCCAAATGGCCCTGCAAAGATGAGCGGAGTTCGCGTTGAAACATTCCACAGCGCATGTTTTCTCCAATGCTCCTTCTCACCGAGATGCCATCCGTGATCTCCCCACAGTACGATGATTGTGTTGTTCGCATGCGGACTGTCATTCAAGGCATTCAGGACGCGCCCAATCTGGGCATCAACAAAGCTAATCGTAGCTAAATACGCCTGAACAGCAGTGTGCCACTGCCCGTTCGAAACGACATTGGCATGATCTCCCCCAGGTGTCGCAAAGTTCTTTTCGCCGGAAGGATCGTAGACCTCGCGGGCAAGCCGTTTTCCAAACTCCGGAACATCTGCCAGATCGCCAACCACACTGGGAGGAAGTGCGATACTCTCAAGTGGATACAGATCAAAATACTTGCGGGGAACGACCCACGGCAAATGAGGCTTTGTGAATCCGCACGCCAGAAAGAAAGGTTCGCTACTTGGCTTGTCCAATTCTGATACTGCCCAAGTGGCTACCTTGCCATCGAACATCTCTTCATCTTTCAGGTCGACTTTTCCCCAAGGCGTCCAAGCGGTCTTAGGTAGACGCATATCACGTTGCCGACCAGCACCGCCTTTCGTTCGTCCCGGAACAAAATAATCGTCCCAGGATTCCTGATCATAGGGATTTGTCCCATGGAATATCTTCCCACTCCCGCGCACGACATAACCTGATGCACGAAAGTGTTGCATCAGCGTGATCGCCTCCGGAAGTTTGGCGCGCAACTTCTCACCATTCCCATAAACACCCGAGTTTGCTGGAGCAATTCCTGTCAGCAAACTGATACGAGAAGGATTGCACAAGGGTGCCGCACAGTGCGCGTTCCCAAAGGAAACACCACGCTTGGCAAGACGATCAATATTTGGCGTCTTTGCTTGCGGATTGCCATCCAAATGGCCGACCCAATCACGCAAGTCGTCCACAACGATGAACAGCACATTAGGTGATTCATTCGCGAATAGGGACTGGGAACACAGACCAGCGGTCAGCCACAACACAAGCGTTTTAGCAATACTTTTCATTGAGGTTCCATGGCAGGGTAAGGTACGGATCAAGGTGAAAGCAAACGCAACTCAACCTGAGCCGAACTGCCATCCTCAAAACGAAAACCCCTGTAATCAGGAAATCTGGAATCGACAGCATCAGATCCTTCCTCGGGTTGCCTTGTCGCAGCAACGACCTGCTTCCCCTCGGACCACGCTTCGATCGTGATCCCTAAAGGACAGTCAGTGACGCGCACCGTCTTGGTTATCGCGGCTCCGCTTTGGGACCTCTCAAAACGTATCGTGGGCCAATGCTTCTGGAACTGTTGCGGATTCTTGCGTGATGGCAATTCCAAAGGTAAACGAAACTCCATCCAATCCCAACCCGGTGGCATCGTGTCGCGTACCATCAATCGATCCTCAGGAAGAGAATATTCCAACCCAGCTAACCCCTCAATGAAAAGGAGGATTTTACCTGCATTGAAATTGGAATACTGATCACCAAATAGTCTTAACGAGCGAGTGTAAGCTTCTGGTGCGACAGGCAACTTCCACTCAGGATGAAAGTTATATTTTTCAAGATGATTCAATGTGAGTCGCCAGGCAGGATCACCCAATCCCTGCCGGAACATCCCATCCAAGGTGAAATAGGCCGTGTCCGGCGTATACCCAAAAGAGTGATCAACAGGCGTGTCAAATTTTTTCATCGCCCGACCGGACATCGCGCTTGGAAAAATCGCACCCTGAAAACCGTCTTCGGAATTCAGCGCCCACGAGGTTACCATCTTCTTTGCTAAGTCTCTTGGAAAGTATTTTGAACGAAGATGCCACAAGCCGGTCGTCATCAGCATTCCGTTCTTGGGACCCGCGAAAAAATTCCGGTGCCCATTCGCTTCCCAGCGCTGTTCGAAATAGTTTTCCAAGTCCTTGGGAGAACTACGGACCAACTGCTGCCAATGAGAAATGTCTTCTTCCTGCCCTACCAGACGAGCCATTTCACACAAAACTTCGCTAACCCTGAAATGGTTACCAAAGAAAGACGGAATACCATCCCAGAACACTTCGCGAAAATATCCCTGATAGCATTCGCGAATAAATCCAATATCGCCGCTATGTTGGTAAATCTGCCACGCGCCAAGTACATGTTCGGAATGTTCAACACCATACACACCCGAATGCCAGGTTGTCCCTTTGTTATCAGCGAATGCAACAATACCATTCGGTGACTTGCGATAGTTCCCACTCGCAAACAGGTGCTTCCAAGTCAGTACATTGCCATAGGCATACTTCTTCTTGTTGCCAGTCCAAGACCCAACCTTGATTTGAAAAGTCGCATCATATCGATGCATACCAAGAAAGTTATTGACCGCAGTCTGAGTGTGCGACTCCATCTCCCAGCCACGCTGTACGTCGATGTAGTACATCAGATAAAGCGACCAGAGGTAATAATAAATTTCCTCAAACTTATTCTCTGAACAACGAAACCATGGAATCTGCTGATTGAGCTGACGATTCATGTCCCGAGTTTTTTCCGTCTTCCAACTGCTGGGAGCCTTCACAACTTCTGTAGCCCGCCTGCTCGCCACCTCATATTCATCATGCATGGACCAGACGAGCGTTACTCCCGCCTGATCGCATTTGAGATCAAACGAATATTTTTTTTCACCGTCAGGACCATCAGTGAATTCATGCACATCATCCAGTCTTTGGGAGGCTGTCAAAACCGTACTCATCCCTTGATACATGATAGGAGCAGACTTCTCTGAGCGATTCGTTTCCGGCATGCACTTGGTGGTGCCACCCTCAGTAATATGAATTGCATTTCGCGATGCATCAAAATTGATCGACGCCGTACTGGTCAAACTGTGCCGACCAAAATAACTCTGCCCGGCAATTCGCAGCGTCACAGGTTTCGATGATGTGATCACAGAACAGGCAACGTCATTACCGGCAATGAACTTCTCCTCATGCAATCGAATGCCATCCAACTCATACTCACAGACCATGCGATCTGGGCGCCAATGCATTCGGTCAGGCACCGGATGACGATAAGTCTTATCACCCACGAGGACTGTGCCGTACATCACCCGCGTGTCTTTATAAAATTCCCAACCCGAGAAATCATTTCCGAGTCCGGTATCGTCTTGATTACTGCCGCTGCTATCAGCGAGACCGACCCCACGGCTCCGAAGGTCATGAAAAAAAGGGTGAGTCAGACCGAGCGTTTCATGCTCACGAAGATTCCAACTGGCATGAAAGCCACCCACATAATAGGTCAGATTGCCCGCCAGAAATCCGTGTTTCTTACCCTGGATTTCCTGCTGCAACCGATCGCAATAATCAACAGCCTTCGGTTCAGCAGCAAAGGCTTCCGTCATCGTGATCAGCATCACTAATGAACAGGCGGTGATCCACGTACGAGACAGAGCAAGATTCGTGCTGCTAAAAAACAAATTCAAACCTCATTCGTGACGTATCAAAAATGAACGACCACTCAGGCAATGATTTCGTGGATGGGATCCACTTCTTCCACCCCAACCAATTTCTGATCCAAGCCGCTGTAGAAGAACGACAGACGATTAGGATCCAACCCCATTTGATGCAGGACGGTGGCATGCAAGTTTTTCACATGCAGGGGATTCTCCACCGCTCGTGACCCCAGTTCATCGGTAGTGCCGTAACTCATGCCACCCTTGATCCCACCACCAGCCATCCACATCGTGAAGCCATAGGAGTTGTGGTCACGCCCTGTACCCTTAGCGTATTCAGCCGTGGGCTGTCGACCAAACTCTCCCCCCCAGACGACGAGTGTTTCATCCAACATGCCGCGCTGCTTTAAATCGGCCAGAAGTGCCGCTATGGGAAGATCCGTATTGCCAGCATGTTTGTTGTGATTCACTTCCAAGTCGCCATGTGCATCCCAGTTGGCGTCATTATGGGATCCACCACTGTAAAGTTGGATGAAACGCACACCACGTTGCACGAGTCGTCTGGCCATCAGACAACGAGTACCAAAGTCACGAGTGCGATCATTATTGATCCCATACATTTCCAAAGTTGCAGCATCCTCGGTCGCCAGATCAACCGCTTCGGGTGCTGTGCTCTGCATCTTGTAAGCCAGTTCATAGCTGGCAATACGAGAAGCCAAATCACTGTTCCCTTGACGCTGATTCAGGTGCTGAGCGTTTGCATCCTGAATCGAATCGAGCAGACGTCGCTGCACATCCACACTCATGTCGTCTGGCCTGGCCAAATCAAGGATGGGTGCCCCCTTGCTTCGGAAGACGGTGCCTTGGTAGGTGGCTGGCATATAACCACTGCTCCAATTTTTCGCTCCGCTGATTGGACCTCCCGAAGGGTCCAGCATGACCACAAATCCAGGTAGATTTTCATTCACACTGCCCAATCCATAATTAACCCACGATCCCAAAGCGGGGCTTCCTGACAACACTTTCCCACTATTCATCATCAGCATTGCGGAGCCATGAATCGGTGAGTCAGCGGTCATGGAATGCAAGAAGGCGATGTCATCCACATGCTTTGCAACATTGGGAAACAAAGTACTGACAGACTTTCCGCATTCGCCATATTTTTCGAATTCCCACCTTGGCTCAACAATCCGCCCGCCAGTCCTATGCCCGCCACGACCAAAGGTTTTGACATCGACCGTTTTTCCATCCATGCCTTTCATGGCTGGCTTCTCGTCAAACGTATCGATGTGACTGGGTCCACCGTACATGAATAGAAAGATCACCGACTTGGCTTTGGGAGCAAAGTGGGGCGGTTTGGCTGCCAGCGGATTGGCGTAAGCAGACTCATTCGCGTTGGCAGATGCATCAAAAAAGCCGTCCTCAGACAACATTGAGGTCATCGCAGCGGCGCCAAAGCCACCACCCGTTTGCCAAAGAAATTCGCGACGGGTGCGGCCGCAAAAACTTCCGGTGCGTTTTTTCTGGTTTGCCATGATTATTCTCGTGTGATGTTTCAGCTAACAGATAGAGCTTTGATTTTGGATGATGAGCAGTCGCATGTTGACATTCTTAACATGCCTAATCGACGAACAGAAATTCATTCCAGTTCATGACCGTAAGGCAATACAATTCCACTGCACGTTGCCGCGGCAATTTGTCAGTCGTCTGCAAAGTGGCGATTAGCTTGCTGCCGTTGGCAATTTCAGTTTCCGTCGCTTCTCGTGACAAAGCCTTGGCGATCACCCGTTGCACCAATTCCTCATTCTCGATACCGACACCACCCACGGACTCGGTCAACCGCTTTGCCTGCTCATGAGCAAACTTGCTGTTGAGCAAAGCCAACGCCTGCCCCGGTTGCAGCGTCACAAACCTGTCCTCACAGGTCAGGTCAGGATCAGGGAAATCAAAGGCCGTCAAAATAGGCGTCAACAGGGACCGCTTCACATGGATGTAGACTGAGCGGCGATTCTTATCTTGTTCAGATGAGTTACCCCAACCAGCACCTGGACGCGACTGACCAGCCAACACTTCACGCGACAGCGATGGATAAAAACTTGGCCCGTAAGTCTGGCGGTTCAACGAGCCGTTGATCGCAAGGATGGTGTCTCGCACTTCTTCGGCGCTCAATCTTCTCGGATCAAAACGCCACAGCAGATCATTGCCTGGATCCCTTGCCAAACCTGCACTCTGGCCAGCAGAGGACATCTGATAAGCACGACTCGACATAATCAAGCGGTGAAAATCTTTCAGCTTCCAGTCTCCGGAAATTAACTTCTGAGCAAGCCAATCAAGCAGGGCAGGGTGTGTAGGCGGCACACCCAATTTTCCAAAATTGTTACTGCTTCGAACAATGCCGCGGCCAAAGTGAAACTGCCAAACGCGATTAGCCATAACCCTGGCCGTCAACCGATTCTCACCGCTGGTGATCCAGTCTGCCAATACTCGTCGGCGACCCGCGCTTTTTTCATTGCCATTGAAGGCAGAGGCATCGGGCGCAGGAGTCTCAAAGATGGCTGGGAAATCGGGTTCAACAGGGTCTGCTGGTGAGTGTGGATTTCCGCGAAACAGAATGAAGGTCTGGTCGGGTTTGGGCTTGCACTTCGCCAACCCCATCACCATCTCGCGCGGAGGCAGCGTCTTTCCCTCTTGGAGAGTATCAGCCAATTGCTTTTGCAGATCCTTGTACTTCCGCCAATCCTCGTCACTCAGATTATCTTTTAATTTCTCTTTCAACACACGATTTCGATCCCGCTTAGGTCCCTCCGTCGCCCGCTGATCCGGCGCTGACATCTTAACAATGCCTGACTGCTCGACGTCGCGTATCTCTTTTTCCAGACGGCGTTTGGCTTCGTCATTATCGCGGTATTTTTGATTCAGTTCTTCAGACGAAACATCAATCTGGTTATTGGAGCGTTGATCCCCCCGATGCCCCCAGCGTGTCACATCTCCCATCATGGCGAGGAAACTGTAGTAGTCTTTTTGTGAAATGGGATCAATTTTGTGATCGTGACACCGTGCACAATTCAAAGTCAAACCGAGCATCGCCTGCCCTGTCGTCATGATGATATCATCCATGTCGTCAAACCGCGCCAGCAGAGGGTCAGCTGGCTCATCATCCCAAATTCCCAGCCGGTAGTATCCCGTCGCAGTCAATGACTCGGTTGTCACCTCATCCAGCTCATCTCCAGCAAGTTGTTCGGTAAGGAATTGGTCGTATGGCTTATCATCGTTGAAAGCTTTTATCACATAGTCACGGTATTTCCAAGCATTCGGTTTGGCTCCATCACGTTCATATGAATTCGTTTCAGCAAAGCGAACCAGATCCAACCAATGGCGTCCCCAACGTTCTCCGTAATGTGGTGATTCAAGCAACTGGTCAACAACTTTCTCAAAGGCTTTCGGATCGGGATCTTCCACAAACGCCTTCACCTCCTCTGCCGAGGGTGGCAATCCGGTCAAGTCGAAATAGGCGCGGCGAATCAGGGTCGACCGGTCAGCTATAGGATTCGGCTTCAACCCCACTTTCGATACGGCGGAGTAGATGAACTGATCTATCGGATGTTTACTCCACTCGGCATTGTCTACCGCAGGCGGTTTGGGATTCTGCATCGGTTTGAATGCCCAGTGCTGCTGCCACTTTGCTCCCTCTTGAATCCAACGCTTCAACAAGTCCACTTCCTCAGGCGACAAACGGTCGCCCTCAGGTGGCATCTGCTCATCTTCCACATCAGAAACCACCCGAGCAAGCAAGACACTTGCGTCGACATCTCCCGGTACGATTGCATGCTCCCCAGAATCGGTCTCAGCAAAGGCTGCCTTCTGGCTTGTGAACCGAAGCCCACCCTCAGCTTCATCGGGACCATGACAGGCGAAACAGCGTTTCGCGAGGAGGGGTTGGATTTGCTTGGAAAAATCAACCGACTGCTTCGCCTGATCATCCTGTGCAAAACTCGGCACGCAAACCAGCCCAACCAACAGGGCCATGATCAATCGGTGGGTCGAAAACATCTTGGAAAGCGAAGGCATCATGTAAATCTTGGAACGGAGGGATCGTTGCTGTCGAAGGCAGGTAAAGCATGAATCGGTCAACCGAAGTGGAGACACAAAACATCAGACTCCCGTCGAGCACCAATTTGGACAGCTTCCAATATTGTGACGGGTCTGTGATCGCCTGCCAATGAGAACCAGCGTACTTACGATTGAGAATTGTTCCGGTAAGTTTCAAAGCTCACTGAACCAGCAGTATAGACCAGGAAGTACGTGATTCATGAACTCTGCGACAATATGCAACACTGCGGTTTGCCCCAATCTAAGATTCTTTTTTTTGAGAATTATCGTCTAGAATGCCTCGCTGAGAATCGATCTGGACAAACCGAGGCTATTGATAGCCCCCTGATCCAGCCCATTTCCCGTACCCACCCCCAACAGGGGCATCTGGCCATGGCAAACCGCAACCAGGACGGGAAATTTCACATCAAATCACGCGGCAACCAGCAGCGGCCCCACGTACTTTTGATCGTCGAGACCGCCATGTCTTTTGGGCGCGGCGTGCTGGAGGGCATCAGCCAATACTTGGTGGAAAATCCACCGTGGTCAGTCCAGCTTGATCTGCGAGAGTTACTGGTGACGCCACCGGCATGGCTCGAGCATTGGGATGGGGATGGGATCATCACGAGATCAACCACTCCCGAGATGGCCGAGCTCATCGCAAAATCTGAAATTCCAACGGTAAACCTCACCGATATTTATGGTGATCAGGGGCTTCCTTCGATCTGGAATGATCATGAAGCAATCGGGCAACTCGCAGCCGAACACCTGCTTCAGCGTGGATTGAAACGCTTTGCCTTTTGCGGATTTACAAACCATCAATGGTCCGAAGCTAGATACCGTGGCTTTCAAAATCACCTGCGGCCACACGACGCCAATATCCGGTTTCACCGTTCCGACTGGGCACAAGCCCGACGCACTGGCTGGGAAGCACAACAAGCCAAAATGATTCAATGGCTATCGGCACTTCCCAAACCCATTGGTGTTCTGGCCTGCAACGACTTTCGTGGACAACATGTTCTCGAAGCCTGCCGAGTCGCACAAATTTCTGTTCCGGATCAGGTCGCCGTCATCGGAGTCGACAACGATCATGTCATCTGTGACTTTTGCCAACCCTCGCTGTCAAGCGTCATTCCTGCTGCTGACCGAATCGGCTACGAAGCAGCCCGCATGCTGGACCAGCTGATGCGAAATGAGGAACCGGCCGAACGACACGTCAAAATCGCCCCATTGGGGATCGCCGCAAGACAATCAACCGACATGATGGCGATTGATGATGCAGAAGTTGTCTCTGCTCTGAAAATCATTCGCGAACGGGCCTGCAGTGGTCTTTCAGTCACTGAAATTTTGGAAGAAATCGCCATTGCTCGCAGTTCACTTGAAAGGCGATTCAGACAATTTGTTGGTCGTTCACCGCAAGCTGAAATCCGAAATGTCCAAATGAAAAGAGCACAGCAGCTGTTACGCGAAACCAAGTTACCACTATCACAGGTCGCAAGCCTGACCGGATTTAAACACGCCGAGTATTTCAGCGTGGTGTTTAAACGCGAAATCGGTCAAACACCGGGCCAATACCGATCCCACCTACCATGAAATAAGAGATGCGTTTGAGTCGCAATTGTATTCGGATCTGCAATTCGAAGGCCCCGTTGAACTCGCGTTCAGGGCGTAAACCAAGCAAAACCAACGCATCGGTATCAGTGAAAAGCCTGCTCGACGGCGCAAACACGAGTTTGTTTGCGAGAGCACCTTGACCGCAGACCACAACCCTTAGCCAGCTAGCCCCCATTTCAGTCCGCAAGAGTTCAACCATGTTCTATCGATGTCGCTTTGGAATGCTAGCAATTACATCTTTTGATGTTCACTGCAGAGAGCGATATCTCTATACATGTCGGGACCGACGGTGTGGGTGATGTCTCGGCTTCTGGATACTGCTGGAATGAAAAAATTGACTCCCTGGCTGGCAGGGTTATTTGTATTAACGCTTCGACTAACCTGCCGATTTCGCTACAACAATGATCCGCGACAATTGCTGAATCGTGACGGCGTCAATCATTTGGTCGCGGGCTATCATGCAGTACAGATTGCAGGTGTTTTGGGAGCTGAACCTGGCGTTGGGACGATGGTTTCCCGATCCAAGGATGGTGAGCTGGTCGTCCCGGGTTTGAAATTGATCGGCCATGTGCCGTTGCGCGGTAGCAGCGGGACATCGGAGAAAGGCGGTCTTGCAGCTCTACAGATCCTGGTTGAATACGTTCGCGGCGGGAAACCGGTGATGCTCACTGTCGATGGTCCACGCGGGCCACGCGGCAAGGCCCACAAAGGCATCAGCTTGCTGGCTCGCAAAACGAAAACACCGGTCGTGGGCGTGCTAGCAATTCCAACACGGCGATGGATTCTCTCCAAGACTTGGGATCGCTTACAAATTCCAAAACCGTTTTGCACGATTGATTATTACTTCAGCGACTTGATCTATCCCCAGCGTGGCGAATCGCTCAGCGACCTGACCCAACGTATCGAGATTGCTTTGGACGAGCTTGAGAAGAAGCATGATCCAGAAGAAGGATACCGCGAACGTCCCAAGCGTCGCTCTCGGGGACAACGCGTTTCGGACAAGATGGCTGCCTGAGTGGCCCTGCAGCATTACAGCTTCCAAAAAATGGGCACGAACACACTGTTGCCATGCAAGAATTGGATGGCAGTAACACGGTGATCGCCCGTTATCGGGGCTTTAAACCTATCTGGATTTCGGCCACCGAGCGTCTTGGCTTAGATGTATGATCCTGAATTGATTGCCTACCCGGCATCACAAAGTTTCAATCTTTGATATTATCCGGATCATGAACGCCCCAGAACCAAACCCCGCCGCGCGAGCAGATTCAACCGCCACGATGCTTGAATCCGCGATTGGGCAGATCAAATTCGCCCGACAATATTGTTTGGAGCTGCTGGATCACACACCAACCGAGCTGTGGTTCGATATGCCTGCCGGTCTGCCGACACATATTGCGTGGCAGGTGGGGCATCTGACAGTCAGTCAGTATGGGCTCTTAATGTTTCGCATTCGCGGCCGCAGCCCAGACGACTTGGAATTAATTCCGAGTCGTTTTCGCAAGGCCTACAGTCGCAGTTCCAAACCCTCCTCGGATACATCGCGACAGCCATCAGCACATGAATTGCGTGAACGAATGGGCCTGGTTTACGAACGTGCATTGAAGGAATTGGAACAGATAACCCCAGAAACTCTGCTCGAGCCGGTCGACATGCCTTATGCGGCTTATCCCAACAAGTTAGGAGCAATCCTGTTTTGCCCCATCCATGAACACACTCATATCGGGCAAATTGGGTTATTGAGGCGTGCGTTCGGATTGGAGCCTGTCCGTTAAAGCATCTCGATAAAACGAACTCCACAATTTGGTAGGCAGGCATGCATCACGGGATGCAGTTTCCTGCAGCAAGCACGTTCAGACTAGACCGCGATTCGCAAGTTGAATTCACAAACAGAGGCTGATTCAATCGAAACCATCAACGAATCGATCTATGATCACCCCAAGTACTATGACTTGGTCTTTGGTGCTGATTGTGCTGCTGAAATCAAGTTCATTCTGGGCTGTGGCAGCGAGTACATGCAGCGTCCGCCCAAAAAATTTTTCGAACCGGCCTGTGGCACAGGTCGTCTTTTGTACTCATTGGCAAAGCGTGGTCATGACGTAGCGGGTTTGGACCTGAACCCGAAAGCGGTCGATTTCTGCAATGCACGATTCGAGCGTCATGGGATCGATGCAGAGGCTTTTGTCGCTGACATGTCGGACTTTCGGGTGCCTCACCGATATGACATCGCCTTCAACACCATCAATAGCTTTCGGCACCTGCAAACGGAAAAGGCCGCTCGAGCACACCTCAGTTGCATGGGCCAAGCAATTCGTGTGGGAGGCCTTTATCTGTTAGGTGTCCACCTCACACCTACCGAGGTTGCGCCGAGCGAAACCGAGTCCTGGTCAGCCCGCAGGGGACACCTCTCGATCAACACTCATATGTGGACCAAAGAGCGGAAGAAGGGCAGCCGGATTGAGCGATTTGGGATCCAATTTGATATCCACAATCCGACTCGAAGCTTTCGAATTCTGGACGAACTGGTGCTAAGAAGCTACCGGCCCAAACAGATGGATCGCCTGATCGCATCGTCGGGCTGCTGGGAAAGCGTTGCCACCTACAACTTTTCCTATGACTTGGATGACCCGATTGAAGTCGACGCAGCAACCGAAGATGTGGTTTATGTCTTGCGGCGAACCCGAGCCTGACCCAAGTGTCCCAGGTCCAAGTGCCTACTGTCCGCTGCTGGCCGACCTGCGACTAACTGCCGCAAACCCGAGAGCGGCGACCGCCGCGAGCAAGCCAGTGGCGACTGAAATGCCAGCAATTTGACCCCATCTCTCCTTTTCGTCGGAGATTCGCTTGTAGGTAAACGGCACTCCCAGTTCGATTCCATCGCCGACCATCTGCTCATATTCTCTGATCAATTCAGCGGACGGCCTCTCCGCATAATCAGCCCGAAGGTCTGCGACATGCTCATCGGTAGTCTTCAGATTTGGGATCAAACTCCAACGAATACCGCAAAAAGCGGCCACCATGAAGCCAGCCACTGCGATCATCCCCAAAGTGACAAATACAACGGAAACCCCGCTCTCCCGCTGTTTCTGTGTCGCAGAATTAACCAAATCTGTCTTTTCATCCAGTGGTAATTGCCGAAGGACTCCGAGCTTTGGAATCGAAACTTCGGTTTGACATTCCGGACATGTCATGCTGTCGCCCGCCTGTGAGGGGGTAACAGAAAGGAGATACTGGCAATGTGTGCAGGGCAAAAGATGCATAATAGATGAAGATTTGAAGGTGTCCCGACTAGACCGGGCGTTCTCGGTGACTAAAATTCAGGGCAGCAAAAGGCACCACCCGCCACATTAGCCCGGACGCTTCCAAGCGATACGAGGCAATATAACAACGAACTGTTTTGTTCGTCGCCGTGACCGAACGACTCGAGTCACAAACCACGTGGTCAACTTTGCCGATTGTGGCCAGGAAGGCATGACCGAAAGGTTTGAAACGAACGTTCCGGGGGGAATTTCTCGTTACGTCTGCATTCCAGCGTTAGTTCGCGGGAATACGCAAAGGCGTTCGAAAACACGGGTGATAACGGCTACGGGTGATCCGTAGGGGAATCAACCTGTTCTCTTGATCGGTTCGAATTGATCCTTCGGTTGGGAAATGAGGTTACCCAGCAACTCGGGTTGTTTTGAGGCGACGACATCTGGCAAACAGATCGTGAATCTCACAACTGATCTGAGGAGCAAGGATGCCCCAATCCTAAAGTTTTTCCATTTGTAGAGGGTGCAGGAACTCCGAGGACATCGAGTGCTAGAGTTGTGTGGTTCTCAATTCACCGACGCAGGAAGTCAGTGAAGCGAGAGGCTTTGATTTTCAATGGGGCAAACATCCACCTCACAGGTCACTCGCTTTGGAATTCTGGAAAGCATCCCCAAAAATACGATTAATGAACGGCACAAGACGTTCACTCGTAACTACTCTAGTACAGAGCAATCACAAAACTCACTACCTTTCCTACTGACCTGCTTCCACCCAATCGATCGCTTACGGGCGACAACCTGACCGAGCGACAACTAACTTTGGGCCACCGGCCCGCCAACCAACTATATCCGCTATTGGGAAACACGCGTTTTAACAAACAAAACATCGCTGATCATTGACTTCGCCTCCATGCCGATTTTGGTCTTCTGGGAAAGGAAACACCAAGCGGCCATGACTCACAACAAACACGATCAAAATCAGCAGGTCGCGTGACCCATAGCTCCATACCCGACAACTACCGCTTCCGCGCGAGGAGTTCCTCCCTTGTTCGATACCCTAATTGATGAATTTGAAGCCGTTGCAGCACAAAGCACGGAGGCCATGACGAGTGGCTTCCGCAAGTTGCCTATCGACGACAACGAAGACAACAACGTAGCCGTGGCCATTGCTGAGCAGGCCGACGGTCAAGTGCAACTCGACAGTCCCGATGAGTTGCTCGCTGTTGATGAGAGTGAATCATGGTCGGACGACCCGGTGCGAATGTACCTGACGCAAATGGGCGAAATTCCTCTGCTGACACGGCGACAGGAAATCGAACTGGCAAAACGGATCGAGGAAACTCGTCGCCGATTCCGAACAAAGCTTTTGGAAAACCATTTCGTTCTCGTCGAAGCGTACAAAACGCTGAAGAAGGTGTACCGCAGCCAGCTGCCATTTGATCGTACCGTCCAAGTTTCGGTTACTGACCGTCTTGAGAAGGAACAGATCATTGGTCGTCTTCCGCACAACCTGCGAACGCTGCAAACTTTGCTCCGACGCAACCGTCATGATTGGAAGGTCTCTCTAAGCAAGAGCGCTTCACAGCGTCGACGTGCAGAAGCATGGCGTTCGCTAGCCCGTCGTCGTCGACGTGCCGTTCGCCTGATTGAAGAGCTAGGCCTTCGCACTCAGCGCATCGAGACACGCATTGATCTGCTCGCAAAATTTTCAGTACGCCTTGGCGAGATCGATTCTGAAATCTCTGCACAGAAACGCACCAAGCATGGTCGCGAAATCCGTGAGGAACTATTGCACGAGCGGCGTCAAATTCTGACCGCCTGTCAGGAAACTCCCACCTCGCTTCGCAACCGTGTGAAGATGTTGAACACAGTTTACTCCGAGTACCAGCAGGCTAAGCGTGAACTAAGCGAAGGCAACCTGCGATTGGTGGTGTCAATTGCCAAGAAGTACAGAAACCGGGGCCTTTCTTTCCTTGATCTGATTCAGGAAGGAAACGCAGGACTGATGCGTGCGGTCGACAAGTTCGAGTATCGTCGTGGTTTCAAGTTTTGTACTTACGCCACTTGGTGGATTCGTCAGGCGATCACACGTGCTGTAGCAGATCAAAGCCGAACCATTCGTATTCCTGTGCACATGGTTGAAACGATGAGCCGCGTTCGAAACGTTGCTCGACAGTTGCTTCAGGAACTTGGCCGCGAACCAACGATCGAAGAAACCGCTCGTCGTGCTGATGTGACGGTCGAAGAAGCTCGTCGCGTGCTGACCATGAGCCGTTTCCCTATCTCTTTGGACCGGCCTGTCGGTAACAGTGAAGACAGCCAGTTTGGAGATCTCCTGCCGGACGGAACTGCCGAAAGTCCGCAAATCGGTGCTACTCAGGAAATGTTGCGGGACCGCATCAGCAATGTGCTGAAGTCACTCTCGTATCGTGAACGTGAAATCATCAAACTACGATACGGGCTTGGTGATGGATACAGTTATACGCTTGAGGAGGTTGGGCATATCTTCAAAGTGACTCGAGAACGAATTCGACAGATTGAAGCCAAAGCTGTTCGCAAACTGCAGCAACCGAGCCGCAGCCAAGATCTGGTGGGTTTCCTCGACTAATGGCGAACTTCGCTGTAAACCACAGCACTCATCAATCAACACTCTAAAGCGGCACGGTAAAACAACGTGCCGCTTTTTTTATTCCACGGAAAAGTCCGATCGATGCCCAACCACCAACTCGTGCTGCAAGAGGGATGGCAACAACATCAGGCGGGTAACCTTGATCAGGCTGAGCAGCTCTATCAACAAGTCATCGACTCCCACCCCCAAGATGCCGATGCATGGGTTTTTCTTGGAATCCTTCAATTTGATCGAAGACAATTCGAATCATCAGTTTTGTCCTACCGCAAAGCATTGAAAATAAGAGCCAGGTATCCAATTGCATGGAACAATCTCGGCAATGCACTTCGCATGCTTGGAAACGTTGATGAGGCAGAGAAGTGCTTCTTCACGTCCCTATCACAGCAACCCGATTATCTATCCGCATTCAAAAATCGAGGAACTCTTTGGACATGGGCCGGTGAAATTGAAAAAGGATTCAAATGGTATCTGGAAGGCCTTAAACATCATCCCAATGACGCTGAGCTGCACCGCAACCTTGGTGTCATCCATCTGCTGATGGGCAACTACGAAGAGGGTTGGCCCGAGTACCGATGGCGTTGGAAATTTCAAGGAATGTATCGACCTTCAACACATGCCCCCACTTGGAAGGGTGAAACACTTGAGAACAAAACTATTCTGCTTTATCCGGAACAGGGATTGGGTGATGCGATTCAATTCGTCCGTGTTGCAAACGAACTCAAACAGCGAGGTGCCACAGTTTATGTTCAGATCAGCGCAAGGTTAAAACCTCTCTTTTGCTCTGCTCCTGGTATCGATCTGCTTTTGGATCGTGACGAAGCTCTGCCACCTTTTGACTTTCATGCTTCCTTCATCGAAGTCATCGACTATCTCTACCAAGCCACAGGTGAAATCGCATGGGGAAAAGACCTATTTTCGAGAGACGCAGGATATCTGAGGGTTTCCGACGCACTGGTCGACTACTGGAAAAAATGGTTTGATCAATTACCACCGACTGCCAGGCAGCCCAATGCAACAAACCCCAATGCCCTGAAGAGGAATTTCAGAGTGGGCATCAATTGGCAGGGCAATCCGAACCACCACGCAGATGTGTACCGGAGCATTCCACTGGAAACGTTTGTCCCGTTCACCAACACCAAAGGCATTCAATTATTCAGCCTGCAATTTGGTTTCGGTAGCGAACAATTGACCCAAAGCCACCTGAAAAACTCAATCACGACTTTCCCCAATCATGTCGATACCGACGGTGGCGCGTTCACTGATACGGCAGCGATTTTGAGAAATCTTGATATGGTCGTAACAAGCGACACTTCGTTAGCACATCTTGCAGGAGCCGTGGGTACACGAACAAGCCTGTTACTGGGTAAAGTGCCTGATTGGCGTTGGCTACGGAGTGGCTCAAGTACGCCTTGGTATCCCAGCATGAGTTTGTTTCGGCAAATCAAACTTGGAACGTGGAGCGAGCCTGTCGCAGAGGTTGAAGCCGAGTTACAAAAATCAGCTTTCATGGGTTGAGAGACGACTTCTTCCAAGGCTGATAAATCGATCAGCACAGCCACCCCAACTTGATGTCGGAGTCCATGCTGTCGCGATTAGATAGCAAGTTGCTCACGATTCAACACGTTCAGTCACACTCTGTTTCGGCCATGTCGCGGGCATGGTAACTGCTGCGAACAAACGGTCCACTGGCAACCTTCCTGAAACCCATCTGTTTGGCTATTTCACCCAGTTCATCAAACTCCTCCGGCGGCACAAAACGAACAACCGGCAGGTATTTCTCACCTGGCTGAAGATATTGCCCCAGTGTGAGAAAGTCGACATCGTGTTCACGCAGGTCGGCCAAAGCTTCCAGCAATTCTCCACGCTCTTCACCCAAACCTAACATCAAACCACTCTTGGTTTTTACTTCCGGGTTGTACGACTTGACCTGCTTCATCATGCCGAGGGTCCACGAGTAATCGCTTTTAGGACCACGAACGCGGCGGTAAAGCCGAGGTACTGTTTCCATGTTGTGATTGAAAACATCGGGGCGAGCTTCAACCACACGTTCCAGCGACGGTTTGCAGTGGACAAAATCAGGCGTAAGGACTTCCGTGGTAGCACCGGTCTTTTCACGCACAGCGATGACACAGCGATAAAAGTGATCGGCCCCACCATCAGGTAAGTCATCTCGGGTGACACTGGTAATCACGACGTGTTTGAGACCCAGGCGATGTGCTGCCTCTGCCACACGTTCGGGCTCATCTGACTCAGGCAATTCAGGTGGTCGACCACGGTGAACAGCACAAAAGCCACAAGGTCGCGTGCAAACGTTCCCCAAAATCATGAAAGTTGCAGTCTGCTGGCTGTAGCACTCCATCCGGTTAGGGCATTTTGCGTTATCGCAGACTGTCTCTAACCGCAATTCATCCAACAAACCCTGTGTCATATGGTTTGCATTTCCGGAGGGTATTGGCCTTTTCAGCCAACGGGGCAGCCTACCGGAGGCCGAAACCTCTGCACCTTCAGGAATTTCAGGATCTGCCACTACAGGAAGTCGAAAAGCCATTCAACAAAAAACCAGGGTGAAAAGGACGAACCAAAGCTCAAGTCGCTTTCTATTGTAGTGGGAAGTTCAGTCCCGACCATGGCTGGACACAGGCACTCCCCGCCAAACAACACGCACGACAGCGACTCCGTAGCTTCAGGGTGATTGATGAGAAAAGGGTGGCAGTGACGGAAAAAATCTGCGTCCATCGACGATAAAGGTCCAAAATCTGGGTTTGGAGGTCGGAGTCTGGCTACGTTCAAGCGTCTTCGCCGCCTACAATTCTCAGCGTTATGGGAAAGAAGAAAAACAAATCGAAAGCTTCCAGTGGCAAGAAGAAGGCAGGTGCCAAGAAAACCGAGCCGACGGTCACGATGGTTGCCGAAAACCGGAAAGCCCGCCACCGCTATGAAATACTCGATTCAGTCGAGTGCGGCATGATGATGATGGGCAGCGAAGTCAAATCGATGCGTGACAATAAGCTTTCGCTCGACGAGGCCTACATTCGCGTCAAAGGGCAGGAATTGTGGCTGATCGGTGCTGACATCGCCCATTACAGGAACGCTGGCATGTGGAATCATGATCCGAGGCGACCACGTAAGCTTCTGGTTCATGCACGGGAATTCGAGAAATTTGCCGGTCGGGCTCATGAGCGAAGCCTGACACTGGTTCCACTACGCGTCTATTTCAACGAACGTGGGATTGCAAAGTGCGTGATGGGGCTGGTCAAAGGCAAGAAATTGCACGACAAACGTGAGACACTGAAGAAACGAGACACTGACCGTGGGCTACAACGGGCCATGAGACGAAGATGACAGCACTAGTAAATATCAAAGACCTGAAAAAAAGTTTCACTCAGCCTGAAGGCGGCAAACTGCTCGTTCTGGACATCTCTGAATTCCAGATCGCCAAGGGTGAACAAGTGGCAATGATTGGCCAAAGCGGCGGCGGCAAAACAACACTTTTGCACCTGATTGCCGGCCTACTGTCGCCTGATCAAGGATCGATTCAAATTGACGGGATCGAAACCAATGGTCTCAGCGAAGAAGGACGTGACCGCTTTCGCGCTGAAACCATTGGTTATGTTTTCCAAACCTTCAATCTTCTTCCTGCTTTCACCGCCATCGAGAATGTTCGCTTGGGCATGGCCTTTGGCTCCGGAAAGCATCAGCATGCCCGAGCAGGTGACTTGCTGGCGCGTGTCGGGCTAAAAGATCGCTTCAACTATCGCCCGGGACAATTGTCTGTTGGGCAACAGCAGCGAGTTGCAATTGCTCGCTCACTGGCAGGACGCCCCAAATTACTTCTGGCTGATGAGCCAACAGCCAACGTGGATCCCAGCAGCGCTGACAGTGTGTTGGAACTGATACGCGACACATGCCGCGAAGAAGACGTTTCACTGCTCACGGTCACCCATGACATGCAGATCGCAGCCCGTTTTGATCGGATCGAAAAACTGGACGAGATCAATCAAGTAGATCACACCACCGCGGCATCATGAAGCTCGCACCGTGTTCATGAGTTCAAATTGTTCACCTACCCGGTACTGAAGCAAGCATCCCACCATGTCTCTCATTCACATCGCTTGGCGCAACTTTTGCCATCGAGCACTCTCGAGCTTCCTAACAACATTTTCTTTGGCACTGGGTGTTGGCCTAGTTGTGCTCGTTCTGTCAATCTACGGGGTAATCAGCGAGGCATTCACGCGAAACGCTTCGGTTGGTTACAACCTTGTGGTCGGCCCCAAGGGCAGCCCTCTACAACTGACCTTGAATAGTGTTTTCTATCTCAGCCAACCGATCGAAAACCTGCCTTACACGGAGTACATGGAATTCCTGCCAAAGGACGAGCGTGCCTCCATGGTGAGCCGATTTGGTGGTGACCCCAAACTTGCTGAGCGTGATGGAAAGTATGCACCTTACATTGCGGGTGGGTTTGCCATTCCGCTGGCACTTGGTGACTACTTTGGCGAATTCAGGGTCGTCGGAACCACGCCTGAGTTCTTTACCAAATTGAAACACGGGCCCAACGTGGATGAAGATTTCACGTTCAGTCAGGGCCGAGCCTTCAGCAATTTTTCTCCCGAAAACAGTTACTTTGAAGCTGTTGTGGGAGCGCGAGTCGCGAAAGAAATGAACGTCGCGGTTGGCGAGAAGTTTTACCCAACCCACGGTGATCCGTCTGGTCAAGGGCACGAGCAGGGCTTCACGATTGTCGGAATCATGGACCCAACTGGAACGCCTAACGACCGTGCCGCGTTCGTCAATCTTGAAGGATTCTATCTGATGGATGGGCACGCCAAGCCCATTGAGCGGGATCCGGAAGAAGACGTACTGGACGAGGCCGTTGATGCCGAAGCATCGAACGAAGAACCACCTGTCACTGAATCAGAAAGCGATTCCCCAACAGCCGCTGCCCCAGAAAGCACGCAGAACAACGGTATACGTCTGGTTCAAACCGAGGCAAGTGTCTCCGATTCCGATCCGGTCACCAATGAGGATCCAGGAAGCGACAAAGAGCATCGCCCACTTTCCATTCCGGAGCGAGAAGTCACATCAATCCTCATTCGAAACGGGAACATCATGTTCGCCCCCGGAATGCAAAACGCCATCAACGAAGGGATTCGTGCACAGGCCGCTGCACCCATCGGAGAGATCAACAAGCTCATGAACTTGATCGTTGGTCCTCTGCTCACAGCCTTGTTGGCAATCACAGGCATTACCTGCGCCGTCGCAGCAGTGGGAATTCTCGTTTCGATCTACAACTCAATGAACGACCGCCGTCGTGATATCGCGATCATGCGTGCCCTGGGTGCCCGTCGCACAACCGTTACGAGCATCATTATTTTTGAAAGCTTTCAAGTGGCCTTGATAGGCACCATTGCCGGCTGGTTACTGGCCCATACCGCAATCGTTCTCTACTCCGGAAAAATCGAAGATCAAACAGGAGTCCAAGTTGGCTTCTTCACCACCAGTAATTATGAAATCCTGGTTTTACCATTAGTTCTCGGCTTGGCTCTCATCGCTGCTCTACTTCCAGCATGGGCAGCCTACCGTACTGATGTTGGCTCAAACCTTTCAGCTTAACCGATTATCATCCAGCCACTGTTTCAGCTCACGATTGCGAATCGGTTGATCGCAAGTGAAGTTTTCACAGCGGTACAGAGTAGGTTCACCATCAATGGCGACTCTTTCCTGGTTGAGCGCCACCGTAGGGCCAGACTCTGGTGCCTGACCGACGACCCACGAGAGGACCGCACGAGGGCGATAGGCGGCAAAGAAGTCAGGTCGAATACGAGCCAATTCAATGTTGTCAGCTACAGCTAACGCTAATTGTTGATTGCCATCATGTAAGTGATCCAGCACTGCGAGCAACGCTGCACAGGCAGAAGACTGTTGTTGCATCACGACTGTCCCTGCAAGCAAAGTACGCTCCGCAATGTCTCGGAAGTCCTGTCGGTCACACAAGAGCGACAACTTCAACAAGCCACTGGCTGCCGACGCATTACCACTTACAAGACTGCCATCATGCCAATCCTTGTTGCGTGCAATCAAAACTTCAGCATCATCTGCAGTGTAGAAAAAGCCGCCTACCTCACGATCCTCAAAGTGCTGGATCATGCTATCGGCCAACTTAATCGCACGTTTAATCCATCGAGCACGTCCCGTGGCTTCGAACAGAGCAATGAAGGCTTCGATTGTGAAGGCATAGTCATCAACGTAAGCATCCAAATGTGCTTTACCACCCCGGAACGCATGCAACAGCCTCCCGTCATCACGAGTCATATCCTTCAGTAGAAAATCGGCTGCGTCTTCGGCCGCCTTCAGATAGGTTGGCTGATTCAATACTGCCCCGGCAACTGACAGAGCCTTGATCATCAGAGCATTCCAAGCGGTGATGACCTTGTCATCGCGTCCCGGGTGCACCCGGTGCTCTCGGGCAACCCTTAATTGCTCACGATAGCCTGCCAACACTGCAGCGAGCTCACCCTCGTCCACTGACATTTCCTCAGCCCAGGACGAAATACTTTGTGGCAAATTGGGAATACTTTTCCCTTCAAAGTTGCCTGTATCACTGATGTCGTAAACCGTACAGAAATCTCTTGCAGCTTCCTTTCCCAGTACCTGCTCAACTTGCTCTGGATTCCAGACGTAATACTTGCCTTCGACACCTTCGCTGTCAGCATCCTCGCTACAGTGGAATCCCCCGGCAGTATCAACCAGCTCACGACATACATAATCAAGAGTCTCGCGGGCAACTTCCGCGTGTCTTACATGTCCAGTGACTTGAAACGCCCGAACATAAACTTCCGCCAACAGTGCATTGTCGTACAACATTTTTTCGAAGTGTGGAACAAGCCACTGCTCATCCACGCTGTAACGAGAGAAGCCGCCCCCAATGTGATCACGGATGCCACCGGCTGCCATACGATCAAGTGTCAACTCGGCTGCGGCAACCATCGATTGATCGTCAATGGCT
>JACLAC010005575.1_pt1 | contig 35257 bp, 25 predicted proteins | sample 8027881 | NCBI WGS metagenome assembly JACLAC01 (sample SAMN15725517, study PRJNA655200) | protist metagenome | isolation source: fluorescence activated cell sorting (FACS) single amplified genomes of... | place: Spain: Blaines Bay Microbial Observatory, Mediterranean Sea | collected 2016-01-19 | reverse complement strand
CATACCGACCGTCAAGTACGTCGTGCCGCTTTTGATGGCGGCAATGCTGCCTGGGCCGGGGTCGAAGATGTAGCAGGTGCGGCACTCAACGCCATTGCCGGTATTCGCCATACACTCAATCGACGCCGTCAGGTCGATCATTTTCTAGATATTGCACTCTTTCAAGCATCTATCACCCATGCAACCTTAGACGCTATGTTTGAAGCAATTCGTCAGCAGATGATGCGCGTATTGAAGCAGAAGTGCTAGTATGGGCAAATTTGCGTGGGATAGATTCCCATGGGGTACAGCGTGTAGCACAATATGTAACGCAGGCTGAACAGGGTTTTATGAATACAAAACCAAATATTCAGATTGTTCAAGAGAGTGCTGCTACATTGTTGGTGGAGGCTGATCATGCTTTTGGTCCGGTTGTTACTACATTTACTATGGAGCGAGTGATTGCCAAGGCTGCTGTTGCTGGTATTGGTTGGGGCTTGATTCGTAATACAACGCATCAGGGAGCAATGGCTTATTATAGTCAGATGGCCGCACGCGCTGGTATGGCTGGGCTTGCTATTGTTACTAATCCACCCAATATGGCACCTCCTGGAGCGCGGGCAGCTGCAACCCATAATAGCCCAATTGCCTTGGCCGTACCAGGTAAGGAATGGACGGATCTAAGTTTGGATATGGCTACTAGTGTAGCAGCAGGAGGTAAGTTAGATATAGCTAAAGATAAAGGAATTTCGATCCCGTCAGAATGGGCTTTGGATAAAGATGGCCATCCTACCATTGATCCACATCAGGCTGCCTTTTTACGTCCGGCCGGTGGTTATAAAGGCTATGGCTTGGCATTAATGTTTGAATGCCTTACCAGTTTAATGGTCGCCAATCCATTGTTGGCACCAAAGTTACATGGGCAAGATACAGTAACACCTGGTACGCAAAATAGTGTAGTAGCAGCAATTAATATTGCGCAATTTACGGATGTTGAAGAGTATAAACAGAATATTGATAGTTTAGTGGATGGGGTAAAGGACTTGCCCATGGTTAATGCTGATGATGAAATGATGTTGCCCGGTGAGTTAGAACAGCGTCAATATGAAGAACGCCGTAAACAGGGGATACCGTTACCGGCAGGCACTGTAAAAAAACTGCAGGATGCGGCAGCCCATTTTGCTTTAGACCTCCCCGATGGCTTATAAGGATGAGCTTATATAAACTGTAGAAGTCGTGCTAAAAGAGGATATAAAATACATATCAATAAATCTTGATATTGACATTTATTGGTGTATTAGTATCTTCGGTACGTTAATGGCTTTTAAGAAAAGTTTAGTTAAAAGGATTGGCGGCTTTGCACTATGAGGATCTAAGGCAAAAGTCGACAGGTTGATTTTTCTTAAATGTGGTATCATAGCTTCTTCAGTCCGATCTAAATTATCGAGATAGATGCAATAGTTTATGGCACAACCCATTGATATTTATAAAGCCCTAGCCGATGAGACGCGCTTGCGTTTGGTGCGACTGCTATCACGTGGTGCCTTAAATGTTAATGAGGTAATCGATATATTGCAGATGGGGCAGAGTCGTATCTCACGACATTTAAAAATTTTGGCGGAAGCTAACTTGGTAACCAGTCGTCGTGAAGGCACATGGATGTATTATCAGGGATATCAAGAAGTACCAGACACCTTAGTTGCAGATACCTTGCAACACCTCAGGCAACATGAACAGCGTGTGCCTCATTACGATAACGATATGCAGGGATTAGAAGCCGTAATTACCCGTCGTAAGGAACAAACCCGGACGTTTTTTGATAGTTTAGAAGATCCACATCAAAACCTTCACCATCGCTCTTTAGACGGACAATTTTACCGGCAAGTAGCACTTTCTATGTTACCTCAAGAATGTACTGCAGCGCTGGATATGGGTACCGGGGCAGGATTATTATTGCCCGGATTAGCGACTCGGGCTTCTCAGATCATTGCGGTAGATGCCTCAACTACGATGTTGGCATTGGCTCGTCAAAGTAGTGGGGCACAAGGTGGATATTGTGATTTTCGTTTGGGGGATCTAGAACACTTACCGGTGGCTGACGGTGAAGTAGATGTTGTTATAGCCTGTATGGTTTTGCACCATCTTTCTAGGCCAGGTGAGGCAGTACGTGAAGCCTATCGTGTTTTGCAACCGGGAGGTCTATTGATCATTGTTGATTTACATCGACACGACGATGAGACCCTGCGTGAACGACTGGCTGATTTGTGGTTAGGATTTGAACCGCACCAAATAAAAGAATGGTTGGAACAAGAGCATTTTAACATCATCGACTCCGAGGTGATTGGCGAATCGGAGACTTTTAAACTTATTACTTTTCAAGGGCAGAGACCATGGTAAAGGCAGTGCGTAAAGCGAAAAAAAAGAAAAATGATTTTAAGGTGGCCGATCTTGGTTTGGCTGGTTGGGGACGGCAGGAGATTATTCTAGCCGAGAAAGAAATGCCGGGCTTAATGGCCTTACGGCAAGAATACGGTAAGAAAAAACCGCTAAAGGGTGCGCGTATTGCCGGATCACTGCATATGACTATCCAAACAGCAGTATTGATGGAAACGCTGACGGCATTGGGGGCTAAGGTACGCTGGGCTTCATGTAATATTTTCTCCACTCAGGATCATGCCGCAGCTGCTATTGCGGCGGCGGGTATTCCGGTGTTTGCTTGGAAAGGTGAGAGTGAAGAAGAATATTGGTGGTGTACTGATAAGACCCTGGCTTGGCCTGACGGTAAAGGCCCCAATATGATTTTAGATGATGGGGGTGATCTGACTAAGTGGGTTCATGAGAAATATCCTGAAATGCTGGATGATATTCGTGGCGTATCAGAAGAAACAACTACGGGGGTACATAATTTGTACCGTATGCTAGAAGATAACAGTCTCAAGATGCCAGCAATCAATGTCAATGATAGTGTTACCAAATCCAAATTCGATAACCTCTATGGTTGTCGCGAGTCATTGGCTGATGGAATCAAACGGGCTACGGATATTATGGTGGCAGGAAAAGTTGTAGTCGTGGCTGGTTATGGTGATGTTGGTAAAGGTTGTGCCCAGTCAATGCGTGGTTTTGGAGCACGGGTACTGATTACTGAGATTGATCCTATTTGTGCTTTGCAGGCAGCAATGGAAGGTTTTGAAGTAATGACCATGAATCAGGCGGTCAAAGAAGGCGATATATTTGTTACTACAACGGGTTGTAAAGATGTAATTACCGTTGACCATATGCTCAAAATGAAAGATAGTAGCATTGTCTGTAATATTGGTCACTTCGATATTGAAATCCAAGTGGAAGATTTGGAAAAAGTTAAGGGGATAAAAAAAGAAGAGATCAAACCGCAGGTGGATAAGTACACTTTTAAAGATGGGCGTGCCATCATTATGCTGGCCGAAGGACGTTTAGTAAATCTAGGCTGTGCGACAGGTCATCCTTCTTTTGTTATGTCGACCTCGTTTACCAATCAGGTATTGGCCCAGATAGAGTTATATAATCAGCACTATGAAGTAGGGGTCTATCGCTTGCCTAAAGAGTTGGATGAGAAGGTTGCCCGTTTGCATCTGGGCAAATTAGGGGTCAAGCTTGATCGTTTGTCTAAGGACCAGGCTGATTACTTAGGACTAGGCGTGCGCGGTCCGTACAAGCCAGAATATTATCGTTATTAGTTAGTGGCTTGAGCAGGATATAAAAAGCGCCTATGGCAAGAGTGCCATAGGCGCTTTTTTATTTGTTGTGTGTCTTAAATTTTAGAAGGGTTTGAGTACGGCTAATAAGACAATGCCAATCATTAGAACCGTTGGGATTTCGTTAAAGACACGATAGAATTTTTCACTTTTCTGATTTTGGTCACAATCAAAATTTTTGCGAAATTTAGCCATCATGCCATGGCAGCCAAATAGCAGAAAAACCAGTAGTAATTTTGGATGCATCCAACCCATAGATAGTTGGTTATGGGTGAAGACTAAGAGTCCCCCGGTGAGTAAGACGATAAATCCGGCGGGGTTTATGATGGCACGTAGGAGACGGCGTTCCATTATTTTAAATTTTTCACTGGCTTCGGAACCGTTGGCCACTTGGGTATGATAGACAAATAAGCGAGGTAAATAGAGTAAACCTGCCATCCACGCAATAATTGAGATGATATGGAAGGCTTTGAGCCAAAGATAATAAGCACTGAGAGCAGTCATAGATTGCCTTTGGGATACAATATGATAGTCGTTTAAGAAGAATAAATATGTTTTTATCGCAATAGGACAATTGTCTTTGAGGCCAAGCCCTGAACGTCTATGGCAGGCCGTACTTAGGGATAATAGAGTACGCTTTTCATAATATGGTTTTGGCTAGCTTGTGGTAGTTGATTAGACTAGCTCATCTCGGCGCGAATTTCCTGAATCCATTCGACCGATTGACGAACTCTGGCTGCTAAGCCATCCCAATCTTTGGCTTCTACTAATTCTTTAGTGATCAATTTAGAGCCTGCTCCTACCGCAGATACTCCTGCTTTTACCCACGCTTCTAAGCTTTCGCGGGTTGCATCAACCCCACCTGTGGGCATAATACGCGTCCATGGACATGGCCCCAATACCGATTTGACAAAATCGGGTCCACCCACTTCACTACCTGGGAATACCTTGACAATTTCCACACCCAACTCTTCTGCTTGGGCGATCTCGCTAACACTGCCGCAACCAGGAGAATAAGGGATCTTACGGCGGTTACATAAGCGGGCTACCTCCGGATTAAGCAGTGGACCTACTACAAAGTTAGCGCCATTGGCGATGTAGAGTGCTGCGGTTGGTGCGTCAGCAATGGAGCCGATACCAAGAATGATATCGATCTTATTTTTCATGATGTGGCGTATCGCTTCGGTAAAAACATGGTAGGCTAGATCACCCCGGTTAGTAAATTCTACCGTGCGCGCCCCACCCGCAGCGCAGGCTTCAATAATCGCTATAGTTGTCTCGGGATCTTTATGGTAGAATACAGGTACGATACCACTGTCAAATATGGCATTGAGGACAGCCATGCGATCATATTGTGCCATTGGAAACTCCTAAATAATATGTGAATATGTTTTGTGGTCTTTCGTATAAAAAATAGGCCTGATTTTCTAAGACGCCAGAGAGAACGGCATGGGGGTATCTGAATAATGTTTAAAACGATCCTCACCACGTAGCAGTAAGGGTTGCCAGGCCTGACCGATAGAATTGCTTTGAGCTTGTTTGGCCTGGGGGGGAATAAAGCGTACGGTTAGACCACAACGGCGGCGTTGAGAGGTGTTCGGGTGGCTGGCATGGAAGATTTGACCATTGTGAATGGAGATCTGTCCGGCTTTTAATTCTAAGTTAACCACGTGTGTTTTATCAACGTGTGAATCTGGAATTTCTTGGTTGATGCTCAATAAATTGCCATCCTGTGCTGATTTACCGTGAGGTGCAATGCCAGTCTTATGGGTTCCGGGAATGGCTTGCATGCAACCGTTATCAATATCGCTAGCGTCAATTGCAATCCAGGCCGTATGAGCAATTGGTGGTTCTAGGCCCCAATAGGTAATATCCTGATGCCAGGCAACAAATTTAGTTGCTGTAGGATCGGGGTATTTACAAAAGAAATGCGTTGAGAGTAACATTAAATCAGGGCCCATTACTTGTTCCATTAAATCCAGAATGCGTGAATCGGTAGCCAAGCGCCAAATAAATTCTTGATCAAAGTGGCGCGCCTGCAGTCCTATCTGGCATTGTTCACGGCCTTCCCGTGCTTCTAATGCATCAAAGTGAGTGCGGAAAGTATTGATTTCGGTTTCGCTAAAGAGATCAAGACCGGTTAAAAAGCCATTGTTTTCATATGTTTGAGCGATTTTGGATGTAGTTGTCATAAGGTCTCCAGATAAAATGTATTACAGCTGCTGATAAAAGATACTTGGCTTGTGAAGAACCAGAAGTATCGTTCAATGCTCGGCAAATTCTGCTTACAAGGAAAAATGATAACTGCGTTGAAATAGATAGAGATTCCGATGTTTTGTCAAGAATAGTATAACTGAGCTAGATAATATTTGAAATAAATTATCAAGTTTATACTGTTATATCTACTTAGGCTGTTTTGTTTGACAGACAAAAGATGATGATAGACTTTATGGATAGGTACTACTTAGAAAAGTATGAATTTTATCAATTAAAGGACTGTTTATGCCTGCACCATTAGCCTTACAATTATATACAGTAAGAGAAGTATTGAATAACGATTTTGAGGGAATTGTAAGAAAGGTAGCTGAAATGGGATATGCCGGGGTTGAAAGTGCAGGTTTTCCCGGTACTACGCCAGCTAAAGCCAAAGCCTTATTTGATGAGTTGGGTTTACAGGTCTGTAGTGCTCATACCGGTTTACCTGATGCGGCTGGAATTAATGAAATTGTTGATCTGGCTGGAGCGCTAGGAGTTACCAGAGTGGTTACTAGCTCTGGACGTGATGCATTTCGGGATATGTCCAGTGTTGATGCTTTGTGTGGGGCATGGAATGAAGCCGCTGCTTTGGCCAATGAACATGGGTTGGAGTTGGGCTTACATAATCATTGGTGGGAATTTACTCAGGTAGAAGGCCGCAGTGGCTATGATTTGCTCATCGAAAAACTAGATCCCAGTATTCATTTTCAAGTAGATACCTATTGGGTGCAAACTGGGGGTGGGGATGTGGTGGATGTGATCTCTCGTTTGGGATCAAGAGCCCCATTAATTCATATTAAGGATGGAGCTTGTACCCCAGAGGCTGATATGATGGCTGCAGGTTCGGGTATAATGGATTTTCCGGCGGTAGTCGAAGCATGTGGTCTGGCAGCAGAATGGATGATTATAGAGTTAGATCGCTGTGCTAGTGATATGTTGGAAGCGGTGCAGCAAAGCCATGATTATATGGTAGGTCAAGGTTTGGCTAGAGGCCGATAAAATTTGTTAAGTAATGGTTTAAAATTAATAGTCTATAAATGGAGAATGGATGTATGAAAAAAGTACTGATGGTGTGGGGCGGATGGAACGGACACGAGCCGCAAGCGTGTGTGGAAGTCTTTGCACCTATTTTACAGAACGATGGATTTGAGGTGATCATTAGTGACACAATGGATAGTTATAAAGACCAGGCATTAATGCGTGAGCTTAGCCTGGTGGTACCGTGTTGGACGATGGGGACTATTGAAGGCGAACAGGAGCAGGGCTTATTGGAAGCTGTAAAGGCGGGAGTTGGAGTTGCCGGTTGGCATGGCGGTATGGGGGATTCTTTTCGCAATCAATGCAATTATCAATTTATGGTTGGGGGGCAATTTGTAGGACATCCAGATGGTATTAAAGAGTATGTAGTTAATATTACCGATCGCAATGATCCTATTATGCGCGACTTAGATGATTTTTCTATGTATTCAGAGCAGTACTATATGCATGTTGATCCAGGCAATCAAGTATTGGCTGCTACCACCTTTGATACGGCCAGTGCACCTTGGGTCAATGGTACTATAACGCCAGTAGTGTGGAAAAGGATGTGGGGTGAAGGTAAAGTGTTCTATTCATCTTTAGGGCATGTTGCAAGCGATTTTGACGTTTCTGAAGCTAAGGAAATACAGCGTCGTGGTATGCACTGGGCAGCACGTTAGCAGCCGTAATCCTATCCTTAAAAAATAGGAAAGACTTCATGTTAGCGCTAAAAGATTCAAAGCAAAAAAAGGGTAAGCAGTTAGCTTTTTTAGGGCCTGTCGCCAAGCTGCAACAAAGGCATTTTGGCTGGAGAATATGGTTGATAGGAGTCGCTGTAGGATTATTGCTTGTGGGAGGAATACTTACCTGGTTTATGAATAGTAGATTTTTTAGAGGGTCTAATAAATAAAATGCAGGAGCATAGTTGATGAAACGAAAGAAAGTTCTAATTACCGGTGCTGCTGGCCGTATTGGTCTAGTGATGCGTGCCCAGTTACGGGAGCGCTACGATTTACGCTTGATGTACCACCGGACGGTACTACCGGCAACAGATGGTGATGAAGTAGTGGTTGGAAGCTTAAATGATATGGCTAAGATGGAGGAAGCGGTTGTAGGAGTGGATGCCATTGTGCATATGGCTGGTGAGCCCAATGTTGGGGCCTCTTGGGATTCCGTATTAGAAGCCAATATTAAAGGGATTTATAGCCTATACGAAGCAGCTAAAAAACATGATGTTAAGCGTATTGTTTTTGCCAGTACCAATCATGTTACGGGTTTTTATGAAGAGGCGGGTATTTATACCACACCTGAAATGCCGGAGCGGCCCGATAGTCTGTACGGTGTTAGTAAAGCCTTTGGTGAAGACTTGGGGCAATACTATGTAGATGCATTTGGACTAGAAGTGATTTGTTTACGGATAGGCTCGTTTCAACCGAATGAGTCTGTAATAAATCGTACTAGCGATCGTATTCTATCTACCTGGTTAAGTCACCGGGATTGTGTGCAATTGGTTTGGCGTAGTATTGAAGCGGCAGCAGTAAAATTTGGTATTTTCTATGGAATTTCTGGCAATAAGCGAGCCTATTGGGATATCCAAAATGCCCGAGACTTATTGGGCTATGAACCGGAGGATGATGCCGAACGCTTAGTCTAGTTCGCTATAATGAATATCCAGATGTACTTCATTGATAATGAGTGCTGGTGATACGGGCTTTTTCTGGTGTAATACCAGATGATTAATACCTTTAATCACAGGTACTGTGGCTAAGTCGAATTCTATTAAATCACCTGCTACTAGAATTTGTTTAGTCGTGGTTGGATAGAGGTTCCATTGATCTTCAAAAGCTTCGCGGCTCCAACCCGCTGTAGGACTGCGTCGGTCCTGCCAAGCGAGAATTACTTGGTTAAAGGAGATCTCTAGCTCGACATTGGTTGCTAGCGTTTCAAAAGCCAGACCTAAAGTACATTTTTTCAGATAGCCAGCTTGACGCGCTGCGGGCAAATCATCGGCAATGTCTAGTTCGAGTTGCAGTGTATCGGTCCACGGTCTAGCCAATTGAACATCGGGGATAGCGTTACGAAAAGATAGGCCCAATTGATTGGTCGGCGGTGTGCGTAAGGCTTGGTCTAGTTCATAGCGTTTGCTCTGACGGGCTAATTGTTGAGGATCGGCCATACAGCCGATAACGCGTTGGCGCCAGGCGGTTGACATGCTGTAGAAATTAAAGAAATATAAGCCATCAACACCGGCGTCCCAGTAGCGTGCTGCAGCTGCGTATAATAAAGCGGGGTCTTGGGTTGGACGCAGGGCTTCAAAGCAACCCAAGACAGTGCATTGATTGGCATGAGCCAACGTGACAAATTCAGTCATCGGCATTTCAAAAGGAATAAAACCACCGCCAGCAATGAGGACGTCTACTAGACCCTCGTCTAACCAGGTATCTACGGCTAGGCCGATACGACGACAATCAGCAAGGCTGGGAGGAACACGGACCACTAGGTCAAGGTGCTTTCCTTTGTTTTGGCCAACGCGATCAAGACCTTGACGGATATCGGCTAGCATAGCCGTTAGTAAGGGCGCTTTTTGCATGGCTTCTTCGATTCGAAAAAAGGCTGGATGGCGCATGAAATCCAGTTCAATCCCATCAACGTCAAAACGTTCAAATAGTTCAAAAACCAAGCGCGTCATGTGGTCACGTACAGTAGGATGAGCATAGTTGAGACCCGTGCGGATGCCCCAGGGGATACTACCCGGGATTAGCTCCTCACCCGGTTGGCCAATGCATACCTCGGGTTGGTCACGGCGTAGGGCCCCGTAATTGGGTGCTTGCGTGTCCATATCGTAATGTTCGTTCATGCGTACAGAGGGAATAAAACGCAAACCGGCACGGCGACACAGTGCGGCGATAACTGTAACGGGTCCACCATGATGGTCAATCAGGTAATTCAGATTATTTGCTCGGCGGATATCGTTTGGTTCAGTTAAGGGCCAAGCAGCTCCAAAACGTTCTCCTATCTCGGTTTCAAAATCATATACTTCATGACCGCCAATGGACCATAAAAAAGTATTTATTGGTGTGTCTACTTGTGGGGCAATCATACAATCCCACAGGCGTTCTGGCAGCAAGGGGGAGTCGTAAGCACCAAGAATCCAGCCATCATCATTACTAAATATGGGAGGGGTAGTAGGCATAAGAATTTACCTGTGATTTAAGTGCACTTTAAGGTCCGTAAAAGGGAAGTTGTATGCTATTATTAAAAAAAATGGCGTTCGAAGCTAGCTCTTTACCAGTAGGCGATGGCTTCAGCTACTTCTCCTAGTGGCCGATCATTCCAGATAATATCGGCTAATATGGGTAGGGAATGGGTATTGAATTGACTTGGAAAAACAACACGTAAGGAAATTTCTTGTTGCGCTAGTGGAGCAAGGGTAACCAACGCTGTTGTTGGGGTGATGAGTACTCCTTCAACCGAACGCAAGCTAATCTGACAGATCGACTGGCGGGCTTCGTGGTTTTTAATTTTCAAAACAAAATGGGTAGTCGCATCAGGCTTGATACGTACTTTGTATGGGTAAAATTCAATCCAATGGGGATCCATACCCATATCGGGATGCGGTTGATCGATAATTTCGCTAAAGAGCTCCGTCCAACGATCCATCCAAATTTGCCACCGCTCTACTTTTTCTTGGTCAAAAGGTACTGCCCCGCCATGGCCGGTTAATAAGAAGTCCGGTTGACGTTCTAATAATTGCCGTGGCATATCACGGTACGCAGAGACCGGAGTACGGTTTTTGGGGATAAAAGAATGAATGAAATCCCGTTTTTCACTAAAGCATACTCCGGAGATATTATCACCACAGCATAAAAAACGTGTATCATCAACATTAAAAGTGATAAGCTGATGATAGAGTGTTTGTCCAGGAAATTGTTCGATAGTGAATGAAATATCACGCCAGACAAAAACCGCATCGCGTGCTACGGTTTGCGCCACTTCAATGCCTTCGGGGAGTAAACAGGGCATATCATACCGTTCAGGATGTTCCAGAATATCTTTGAGTTCGGGGGAAGCTGCTACTTGTGTATTGTAGCGTGCTTTTAAAGCCGGGTAGCCAGCAAGGTGGTCATCATGGTAATGTGTTGGCAGAAACCATTCAACTTGAGTAATACCTAACTCAGTTGCTAAATACGGTGTTAGATTGTCCACATAGCGATGTGGATTGGCAGTAATGGGTGAGGTAGCTACATAGCCCGAATCAATTATTAGTGCATGACCTGCATCGTCTTTAATAATGTATGTATTAGCAGATGAATTCTCGACTTCGTAAACATGGGGTGTTAGTTGACGAAAACGAGGCCGGAAATAGGCATAGGGGCGGGCATAGAATAGTTCATATAATTCTTCTAAGTTCGCCCGTAGGTGTCCCTGTATAGTTTCTGCTGCAAAGGCTTGACCATGGCCGGGAAGGATTAAATCCAGTTCCATGTTCATTATAGTTTCAAGACTGGCCAGGACATTGGCATGTCCTTGGAAATCCATATAGCGCCATTGGCTCCAGAAGTATTCGTGTATCGTATCCGCTCCTGAGAGCAGATCACCACAGGCCAATGTCTTACGACCATCTACTTCAAAAAGATAACCTACTGAACCATATGTATGTCCCGGTAGCGGTATGACCTGAAAGTGGTAATTATGCCAGTGGATAGTAGTATAATCGGCGGCGTAGTGTCCTTGAAGATTTTCAAGGGGACTAAAAGCGGGGAAGTAGGAGGTATAATTGTTGTACGTATCATAAGCGGCTTTTTGTAGATCAGCTTCTTCCAAGTAGCGACGTTCGGCAAACGGCAAGAAGAGGCGTGTGCCGTTGGCACTAAAGCCTGCGGCAGCGCCGCATTGATCGCGATGGAAATGGGTTAATAATATTGATTCAACGGTCTTTACATTAAATGGTTGAAGGCTCTCAAGAGTTAGGTGGGTACCACAGTCGATCATTAAAGCATTGTTGCCATCGTTTATTAGGTATGCAGAACAGGTGTCTTCAAGGCGATGTAGATGGGGGCTTATAGTTTCCATGAGACTCCAATGGGACGTAGTGTTGGTTTAATTGGGCGTATTTTATTACGTGGTAATTAGTCAATTTGTGGCATCTTGGCAAATAATCGATCGCTGTCTACTTAAAAACAACACCGTATCTATTATAAACCTTTTGGATATTGGAAAAATATCTGTTTAGATCGGTATTTTATTATCGCAGTGGATAAATGGCTAGAAAAGGAGCAAAGAGAGTAGATATGAGCGCTAGTTATATACATTTATGGATCAATAGCTCTCTTGCCTATGTTCAGGGTAAACCTTATTATTTAAAGGTCATACGCAACACGTGGAAACGGGTTGCACTATATTTGTGTGGCGGGTGTAGCTCAGCTGGTTAGAGCACCTGGTTGTGGCCCAGGAGGTCGCGGGTTCAAGTCTCGTCATTCGCCCCATTCTTTGCAGAAGGCTTGCAGGCCAGTTTTAAATGGTTGCAAGCCTTTTTTATTGGTTTAATATTCTTTTTTTTTTATATTGAAATAGAACAACTTATTTGGCTAAAATAAAGCGGTATGCTATTTTAACGGCTAATACGTACAAACGGAACTTTTTGAAGTTTTGCCTGAAAAGGTGCCACCTCCTACAACAAAAGTAAGTACATACGGTGCGATACTTCTATTTTATTCTTTCCTTATTATTATTGCTCAAACTACCGACCAGGGCGCAAAACCTGGTTGATTCTGGCCAAGTTTTACCTGGTTTATGGGCTGGTGAAGCTAAATGGGAAGATTACGATAACGATGGTGACCAGGATTTGGCGCTGATTGGTGAAACCGTAGAAGATGGTATCTGCCAACGTATTGCTCGTATTTATCGTAATGATGATGGCAATTTGGTGGAAGACACCGGGTCCATATTAATTGGCGTTTATTACGGTGATTTAGCCTGGGGTGATTATAATCAGGATGGCTATGCTGATCTGGCTATTGTGGGAACGGATCAACAAGATACGGGTATTATAAAACTGTATGTAAATCAACCTGCTGCTGATACTGGTGGACGCCAGCTTGAGTTGGATCTGAATCAACGCCAAGTTGACCCAAATGATCCTGGAGCAGAACAGCCTTTTGAACCCTTGGGGGGGCGTTATGCTAGCCTAGCTTGGGGCGACTATGATAGCGATGGTGCCTTGGATCTAACGGTCTCTGGACTTGATTTTAATGGCGTGTCCAAGACCTATCTCTATCGTAACAAGGGCTTTGGCATATGGCAAATAGATTTTGTCAATAGCGATGTCGTTGCAGATGTTTACAACGGTGATATTGCCTGGGGAGATGTTGATAATGACGGTGATATAGATCTGGCCCTAATGGGTGAAAATAGAGTACTTGATGGGAGTGGGCTGGGTGTTATTACTGAACTCTATCGCAATGAAATAAATAGTCGGGTAGGGGAGTTGGTTTTAGATGCGAGTTTATCGAATGAATTTACGGTAAAACTGAAAAATGGGGACATTATTTGGACCGATTATAATAGTGATGGGATTCTTGACTTATCTATGTCGGGGCGTGACGGAAGCTGGAACCCACACATGCTGTTGTATCGTAATCGGCCTGCTGGAGTAATGAGCTTTGAGTCTGATTTTGCATTGGGATTGAATGCTTTAGATGCACGCCTTGCTTGGGTTGATTACGATAACGATGGAGATGTGGATTTAGCTGCTGCTGGAGCAACTGTTTTTTCAGATTATCGCACATCGGTTTTTGCTAATGAGGCCGGCAATATTAGTACTTTTTCTGCTGAAAACCAATTGCAGGGCTTAAGCGGGGGAACTCTTTCTTGGGCGGATTATGACAATGACGGATTGGTTGATTTATTGGTAACTGGCGTTAATCAAACAGGTCAGCGTCAGGCTATACTATACCAAAATCAGGGCCTATTTACATTCAATAACCGACCCGAACCACCACAACTAAATCCACCTAGAATTACGAGTAACCGTGTTATTTTTTCATGGATTCCAGGCAATGATGTTGAAAGTGTGAATGTTTCGCACAATGTACGTGTTGGGCAAGAGCCTGGGAGTGGTGATATTCTGACAGGAATTGTGTCACAAGGACACGGCAATGCCGGCTTTCAGGTACAGAAAGTTTTACATAGTGCCTTAGCGCGTGATACCTATTACTGGAGTGCTCAGGCTATTGATGGTGCTGGAGCTCAATCGGCTTGGTCTGCAGATCAAAAATTTGTGGTGGAGCAATTTGTTTCTTCTGATCAGGAACTACGAAGCCTAACGCGTGGGGCTCTTGCTTGGGGTGACTATGATAATGATGGTGATCCAGATTTACTTCAATTGGGGCAGAATCGTAGTGGGGTAGCACGTGCCGTTTTCTATGAAAATAACGATAAAGTGTTAACGGAAAAGGATCAGGACTTACGAGGTTTAAAAGAGGGTGATGCGGCGTGGGGGGATTATGATAATGATGGCGATTTAGATTTAGTGCTTAGCGGCGAAAATGATTCGAATACTCGTTTTATCGAACTTTATACAAACGATAAAAATAATGATACCGGTCAGCTGGTTTTGGAAAATTCGTTGAGTCCAGGCGTGGCTTTTGGATCAGTTGATTGGGGCGATGCTGATAATGATGGTGATTTAGACCTAGCGATATTAGGTCAAAGTGATTCTCGTTTTGAAGGAGTGTCTCTTACGCTGGTCTTATTGAATACTGGATCTGGGGAATTTGCACCAAGTTTAAATGAATTACCAGGATTGAGTAACGGTGAAGCGCGTTGGGCAGACATAGATAATGATGGTGACTTAGATCTAGGCGCTGTCGGATGGACTGTACAAAATGAGTTTCAATTAAAGGTGTACCGCAATGATGGCGCCGGCATCTTAAGTGATTCAAATGCTGGTTTAGAAGGATTGCTCGCTGGGGATATTGCTTGGGGCGATTACGATAATGACGGAGATTTAGACTTAGCTGCAGCAGGCTGGAGCCAGCAGTCAAATGCGCATCAGAGCCGTGTATATCAGAACGATGGTAGTGGTGGGTTCGAAAATATAACGGGTGATGATTTAATCGGTCTGTGGATTGGTGACCTTGCCTGGGGTGATATAGATAATGATCAGGATTTGGATTTATTGATATCCGGCCAAGCGGCGGATCAATCTGGAGTACTTCAAGTTGTCGAAAATACCATAGGGCAGACAAATCCTGCTGAACCGTTTGTAATGCAAAATTTATCTATACTAGAAGGCTTGTTTGCTAGTTCTGTCACGGTTGCTGATATAGATGGGGATGGCGATTTAGATGTAATCTCAATGGGAGATAAAGATGCGGATGGCAAAACGCCATTTGTAGCTGTGAATGATAATTTAGTTGGCAAATATAACAGTAATATAGCGCCAACGGTGCCGCTGCCTTTAGAACCACAAGATAATGGCTCGAGTATTACTTTAACCTGGGAGACTGCGATTGATGATGGCAACCCAGCACCTGAAGGTCTAAGCTATAATATCCAGGTAGGGACGTCTTTTGCGGGGAATGAGATACTATCGGGCAAAACAGCAGTAGGCTTGGGTAATGTTGGCCATGGGTTGGTGCACCAATTAAATGACTTGGACAGCGGGAATTATTATTGGGCTGTACAGGCAGTAGATGCGGGATTTGCCGCCTCAGCATGGTCTGCTATTGGCTCGTTTATTATTGATACGGTACCACCTGAAATTACAGAAGTTACTTTGAGCCGTCTAGAAGCAGGAATTGGTCAAACTATTAGTTTGGCTGTGGGCATGGCTGATCTCCATTCACAAGTCGATACGGAGGTTGATCCAGCCGTTGTTTTGGTCTTAAATGAGCAGGAATATGCTTTTGAAAAATTGCAATTTAATGCAACGAATTGGAGTGGTGAATTAACGATTACTCCTGCTATGGCTTCAGGAAATGCTATTGTAAAAATACGTGGTTTTACGGATCAAAAAGCAAATGTGTTGGTGCCCTTTGAGACTAAAGAACAAATTGTGGTAGATACGGATATACCACAATTGATCGAGAGTATACCCGCAGCTAGTAGCGTTGGGGTTGAGGTGGATACAGATGAAATCCGGCTTGTCTTTTCAGAACCTTTAGATGAAACAACGGTTAATGATAAGACGATACAGTTAAAACAGGATAATATCACGCTAGGACAATTGACTGAACCGGCATACCAAGAGCAGGATGGAAAAGGTATCGTGAAGTTGTTTCCAGCTGCAGATTTACAAGTTGGAACACGTTATACCATTGAAATTGGTGCGGCTATTCAGGATCTATTTGGTAATCGTGCTGACGGTGCGACACGCTTTAGCTTTGATACACAGATACCCGACTTAATTGAAACCAGTCCAAGCCCTGATACGGAAGTTGTTGTGACGGGCGATAAGCGGTTGACAGCAAGATTTAGTGCGCCCTTGATAAGTTCTATTCTAACGACCCAGACCAATGCTGTAATCGTTCGGCGCAGTGGTGAAGTTGTGGGGTTAAACGGCCCGCCAGAATTTAATGGAGAAGATAATATCTTAACTATTGAATTGGCTGAACCATTAAAACCTGGGTCTAGCTACAATGTTACCTTGCTTAGTAATGTAGCAGGGGCATTGGCTAAAGATGGATTTAGCTGGCAGTTCTTAACACCTACACCTGAATTAATCCAAACCCAGCCTGATAATGAAGAAAATGATGTTAATACTCTTAATCCGTTGCTGAGTGCTACTTTTGATCACCCAATTGATCGAGATGTATTAGATAATAATATATCAGTTACTATTGGTTTAGATCCGGTAGAAATAGATGATATTATTTATGATGCGGATAATAAAACGGTAAGTTTTAGTGTTGAATCTGGTTTAAATATTGGTGCATCTTATCAAGTGGTCTTAGGGGCTGCCATCGGTGGACCTTTACGTACAAGCGATTATGTGTGGAGTTTCAAAACCATTGTACCGCTTTTACTGACCGATAGTGAGCCTAGTAATGGGGCCACTGACGTAGCGATTAATGATGTGCCTTTTAAGTTGACGTTTGATGGTTTATTAGATGAGGCTGTTCTTGGCGATAAGGGGGTTGAATTACGCCAAAGCGGCAAATTGGTGTCCACTGATGCCCCCGTGTTTGCTACTAGTGATTTGCAATTGGAGATTACACCTGTAGCCAGTTTGCGGGTTGGTACGGACTATCAATTACGTGTGCCGGCAGCTGTAGGTGGTCCTTTACGCAGTGAGGATTACCTAATTGAATTCAGTACAGCTACTCCTGTTTTAATAGGCGTAACGCCTGATTCGTCTGCGTCTGCAGTTAGTGTGGATTTACCAGAGATCGAAGCCATTTTTAATGTCCCTTTAGATGATGACCAAGTAGATATTGTTAATTTTAAATTGACACGTAATGGGGCCCCTGAACAGTTACGGGCAGAGGATCCGGTTGATCGGGGCAATGGGCGCTATAGTTTTTTTCCAGCAGCCGGTTTGCAGGTTGGTAGTGCGTATGGAGTGCAGATTGCAGCCAGTGTCACGGGTCCGTTGGGCATATCGCAGCCAATGACGTGGACTTTCCGGACGGCGGTTCCCAAGATTACTAGAACATCGCCTGAGCATGGTGCTACGGATGTGTCCATTCTTGAGCCGCTTATTGAGGCTGTTTTTGATCAGCCGTTAGATGCAGCTCAAGTTCGGGCTGAGGGCAAGGTTGAACTGATACAAGGTGGACAACCTGTTGAGATTAGGCCGGTTGACTATGATGCAGCTAGTCGTACGATAAGAGTTACCCCCATTCAGGGGCTGCAGGCAGGCAGTCGTTATCAATTGGTTATTCCCGCAGATGTAGGTGGACCGTTAGCGTCGCGCGATTTTAACTGGGAGTTCGTTACAAAAGTACCAACGGTACAAAGCATGGTACCACCACCTGATGCCGAAGCGGTATCGATTAGTAATAATTTAATCCGTTTAGAATTATCGGATCCTGCTTCACAGATAACGGATAGTTATGTTAGCATGTTTGCCCATTCTGTAGCACAAGATTTGCCGCGTCGCGATGTGCCTACATCGACTCCCGCCCCTAGTGAACAGAACCGAATTATTGAGTGGAATATAGTTGGGGGATTGCGTCCTAGTACTAAGTATGAAGTGGAGATAGATAGAATAGTATTTGGTGAACGAGAATTGTCGCCGGAAAATTTTAGTTGGTTTTTTACCACGGCCGCTAGTTTAGCTGATCCTGAACAGGGCGGGGGAATAACCAGTGCCGATGGCAGTGTAGAACTATTTTTTCCTCCTAATGCCTTGGTTAATAGTACGGGTGAAATTATTATTCGGCCGCTAGATGATAGTGTTGCAAAAGTGGTTGTGCAGGAACCCGGATTAAGTCAGGTAGGTCGCGCTTTTGAGATGAATACAGGTACGGGGCAATTACGTAAACCCATTACCTTAATGATGAGCTATACGCCCAGCGAAGTAGAAGGTCGAGATGCTAGTAGATTGGCTGTATTTCGCCAGCACAGTGGTGCCTGGCAGCGGGTTGGTGGTCGTGTAGAGCCAGGTAATAAGCAAGTACGGACAGCCGTAAATGAATTGGGCACTTTTGCCTTATTTGAAGATTTGAACACGGCAGTTGGGACGCTAGAGATTGGCGCTCTAGACTGTCAACCGCGTGCGTTTTCTCCTACCGGGAGTGCTACTCGCACCGAAACAGATATTTCTTTCCAGCTTTCGGCTGCGGCTAATGTAACCGTAAGAGTTTATAATACCTCAGGCCGTTTAGAACGCGTGGTAACACGGGATGCAGCAATGGCGCCCGGGGCCATTTCATTGCCTTGGGATGGACGGGACGAAGATACAAAACCCGTAGCCAGTGGGCTCTATGTAGTAGTGGTAACAGCAGGTAGTATTCAGGCCGAAAAAATTGTTGCGGTGGTGAGGTAATTATGAGACATATCGGGGTATATCTCAGCATGTTGTTAACTCCTGTTTTGCTAGTTGCGCAGGGTTTAGAAGATGTTAGTAACGTTGTTGGAGAGCAGAACTTTTCATATAGCACGAATATGGCTTGGGCAGACTACAATAATGATGGTCATTGGGATTTGTATATCACTAATTGGGGGTGGCAGGCAGATCTATTAGTACAGAATGTTGGTGATGGGTCTTTTGTTAGGGATGCACAGGCGTTGGCAAATAGTTTTGTAACTTCAACATTTAGCAATAGCACTGCTGCTGGTTGGGCCGATTTCGACAACGACGGTAATACCGATCTATATGTTGCTGATTTTTATGCACAGGATTTATTGTTTAAAAATATAGGGGGTAGTTTTCGTGAAGTTGGTAATCAAATACGTATAAATGCTATCAAACAGGGCAGTTCTACTGCTATGGCCTGGGCTGATTACAATAACGATGGTTATTTGGATATATATCTAGGTAAATATTATTTCAATAATGAAGTATATCAGAACAATGGGGATGCGGATGGTGATGGCGGTGCAGATGGCACATTTACTTTGGCCACCGATTTGGGCATTAACGATGCACGCGATACCGATGAGGTGCTGTGGGCCGATTACGATAATGACGGCGATGTGGATCTTTATGTGGTGAATCGAGAGCAGGAAAATGCTTTGTATCGTAATGACTTGGCCGCAGGAGGTCTGTTTGCGGATATCGCTTGTGCTTTGAGTGTAGATAACAAGCAAATAGGTCAAGGTGGGGCTTGGGCTGACTACGATAACGACGGCGATATGGACTTGTATCTAGCCAGTGTAGGGGCTAATGCCTTATATCGGAATGATGGAAACGAGCAATTTACTGAAATTGCCCAAGATGCCGGTGTCGTTGGGGTAGATCTTAGTTACTGGATGAGTGCGGCAGTGGCGTGGACGGATTTAAATGGTGATGGTTTTTCTGACCTTTATGTTGCTAATGGTGGTGATAAGCAGCCACAACCTGATTTTCTCTACATTGCTAATGGCGATGGAACTTTTCGTGAGGCTACAGGCGAATTTGGGCTCAGGGGTGCATTTGATGCCCATACGGCTGTTGGTATTGCCGACTTTAATGGAGATGGTGCTCCTGATTTTCATCTGGCTGATGGTTGGGGACAGGGTAATCAGACGGGGAAAAATACCGCGGCAACAAGCAATTTTGTGCGGCTTCGACTGGTGGGCAAAGGACCAGAAAATGGTGGCTCTAATAGAGATGCCATTGGTGCCCGGGTGCGTATGCTGGAAACGGCAAGCGGTGTATTGGTAGGTACGCGTCAGTTGCTTTCCACGCCCAATGCACCAGAGTTGATTTTTGGTACTCCGGCGGGACCCTATGATCTGGAAATTACCTTTCCCAGTGGTATTGTAGTAGTAGAAAATGGTATAAATGGTGGTGATTTTGTTACGGTAGTGGAGCCTTAGGAACGGAGATGTAGTGCATAGTTTTTGCCGACATATAACGCTAGGACTACTGGCTATAATACTAGCTACGGTAGCGTCTGCCCAAAATGCTAAAGAAGGTGAGGTAGGGGCTCGGGCGATTGCTATGGGAGGGGCTTTTAGTGGTCTGGCTAATGATGCAACGGCATTGAGCTGGAACCCGGCTGCATTGGCGTGGCTGCAGCGACAGGAATTAGGCTTTAGTTATGCGGATCGATTTGGTTTGCAATTAAATACATCCTACTTGAATTATGTCCAACCTGTAGGTGAAAATCATGCTCTTGGACTGGATTGGTTTCATGAAAGTTATGACGATGAAAACAACCAGGGGCTAGGACTAAAATCGGGCCAAAATCGTTATGGTTTAGCCTATGCTTACCGCAATAATATTGCTTTTTTACAGCCTTTTATAAAAAATAGTGCAATTGGTGTACGGGGGCGCTATTTATCCCAGGATATTGATGCTGATGGCGCACCGGTACTGGGCGTATCGGGATGGGCTTGGGATATTGGCTTGTTAGCCCCGCTAGGGTATGGTTTGCGTTTAGGCTTGGTGGCGCAACACTTGGGTGGGACGAAATTGACCGATGATAACGGGCGTAGTGAAGAGGCTTTTCCCGCCTATTATCGTGCCGGTTTAGCCTATAAATCGCCACATATTGAAGGTCTGACAGTAACGGCAGATATAGACGATCACCTACGTTTGGGAGCTGAATATTGGTGGCGGGGGCAGTTGGCTTTGCGCGCTGGGGTTAAATCGGTTTTGGATTCACCTGATAGTCGTGCCGACGCAACTACGCCCACGCTAGGATTAGGCTTTAAATATCGTTTTCTACAATTTGATTATGCTTATGAACGCCATCCGGTACTTAATGCCACCCATTATTCGACGCTCTCTTTTGCCTTTAATAACCGTGTAATCTCAATTAAAGATGCGACTATTCGGCGTAGTCCGATTTTTCGTTCGTTGTACCCGCATTACCAGGAAAATGAATTTTTTGATGTGGTATTGTCGAATGCGGCGCAGGAAGCGATTGAGGTAACGGTAGGTTTGATGTTGCCCAAGATGATGAGCGTACCGCACCAGGAAAAGTTGTTATTGCCGCCTCAGAGTTCGGCTAAATATGCCTTTAAAGTTACCTTTGATGAAGATTTATTTAATGAGGAACAAGCGGCGTACGATAATTTTGTGACGCCACAGATTACGGTAGATTATAAACGTAGCGGTCGTGATCAGCCAACCTTGACCAAGCTTTTGGAACGGGTTTATGTTGCTGGGAAAGGTAAGTTAAGTTGGGATATTCCAGGTATGGCCGCTGCTTTTGTTACACCCGCTGATCTGACGATTAATGGGATGGCTCGTGGTTTGGTGCAGCATCAGAATGATATGTTGACGCAGAAATTCAATCGATCCAATATCGGTAAGGCTATGGTACTGTTTAATGCTCTGGGAGCACATGAAATTCAGTATCAACGTGATCAAAAGACACCGTTTGCTAATATTGCGGATGACAAGACAATCTTTGATACGGTGCAATACCCCAGCGAATTACTGGGATCTAAAATTGGGGATTGCGATGACTTAACGGTGCTGTATGCTTCCTTGTTGGAAAATCTTAGTATTGATACGGCGTTTCTGGAAGCTAATGATCCAGGCAAAGGCCATATCTACTTGATGTTTGATAGTGGTATTAAGCCTGACCGCGCTGAGTATCACTTTGAAGGTGCCCACGAATACGTTTTATGGGAAGGCGTGATTTGGATTCCGGTGGAAACTACGCAAGTTGGTCAGACTTTTGCTAAGGCATGCCGTATTGGGGTGGATGAGTATAAAAAGCTTAAACCCAAAGGATTAATTAACGAAGTATATGTGCAACAGTGGATGCAGAGATATAAGTCAGCGGTATTACCACCGACTTCTATACCATTGCCAGTATCGACCTCTTTTGACAGCTTGGTGAGTAAAGATATTGCCCATTTTGACGAGCGGACAGATCGTATTGCTATGGGGGAAGCGGCAACCCAACAGACGCCGGATGGGCTTTATGATGTAGGGGTGGCGTATTTACGGGTTAATCATTTAGAAAAAGCTTACCGTAAATTTAAACAGGTGTTGAAATTAAAAGCTGACCATTATGATGCGTTGAACGCTCTTGGGGTGGTGAAGACGGGACAGGCCCAGTATGATGAAGCGATGGCGTATTATCAGCAGGCACTGGCAATTGAAGAAGATAATGGGATCCGCATGAATATTGCCCTTACCTATTATTTGATGGGTGAGCGTGAACAGGCAGATAAATTATATGGTGAGGTGGTAGCGCTGGATGACAGTTATGGGGAATTATTTGATTTTCTTGCTGATGTTGGAGATGCCCAAGCTTCATACGGAGCGGGGGTTGGTTATCTGGGGCAACTTAAATTAAGTCAGGCACTAGAACAATTTAATCTGGCCTTAGAAGCGGATCCACAATTTGCCGATGCGTTAAATGGTAAGGGCGTGGTATTGACTCGGCAGGGCCAGTATATGGAGGCACTAGCATTATTTGAACAAGCGGCTATTGTAGCACCAAAACAATTGGGGTATCAGTTAAATATTGCTTTGATTCATAGTTTGCAAGGAAATCGACAGGCGGCAGATGTAATGTATCAGCAGGTCGTTGCCCAGAATGCTGCGTATGATGGTTTATTTGACTTTTTATCGGGTTCGGAAGCTCTTGCCGCAGACTATAATATTGCAGTAAAATATCTGCAGCAGGAACGCTATGGCAAAGCACTGGCTCAGTTGGAGTCGGTGCTGACGGCTAATCCACTCTACTTTGATGCCTTGAATGCCAAAGGGGTAGTTCTAGCAAAAGAAGGAGATCATGCAGCTGCTTATAGCGCCTTCGAAGCGGCTGTTGAGGTGGAACCGGGCAATGCTGGGGTACGTTTAAATATGGCCATTATTCGTTATATCCAGGGGCAGCAGGATGAAGCGGTACAACTGTATCGTCAGGTTTTAACGATGGACAGTCGTTATCAGGGCATGCTAGATTTTTTAGAAGAAGACGATACGAATCTATTTGATTTTATGGCAGCATCACAGGTTAATGAAGAAGATTATCGTTTGGCTTCCGGGTATTTGCAGCAGGCACGTTATGACCAGGCTATTGAACAACTTGATGGGATTTTGGCACTTGCTCCTCGGTATGTTGATGCGCTTAATGCCAAAGGGGTAGCGTTAGCTCATTTGGGTGCTAGTGCTGAAGCTTTGCTCCTTTTTGAACAAGCCGCAGCATTGGCTCCTGATAATGCTGGCATTGTATTAAATATGGCGTTAATACGTTATATTCAGGGGCGGCAGCAGGATGCGACCCTATTATACCAGCAGGCAATAACTATTGATGAGCGTTATAGCGATACGATGGGATTCCTTGCTGGGGATAACGTGCTAAGTACAGAAGATGACAATGCCCTAGATTTTATTGACCGGGCGGCTGATATTGAAAAAAACTACCAGTTAGCGGTAGGATATTTGCAGCAGGACAGAATATACAAAGCCCTAGAAAGTTTAGAAACGGCACTGAGTCTTGATCCACAAAATGTAGATGTACTAAATGCTAAAGGGGTAGTGCTGGCCAAGCAGGGACAAAACGAAATGGCCTATGAGATTTTTGTAAAGGCGGCAACATTTGCGCCAGACAATGCTGGGATCGTGCTGAATATGGCGTTAATGCGCTATATGCAAGGGCGTCAGGAAGAAGCTAAGTCTTTGTATGAAAAAGTAATTAAATTAGATGAACGCTATGAAGGGATGTTTGATTTTATGGTTCCAGAATAAGGAACTATTTCTTCAAAAAGGTGTTGTACTGGCTGATAGGAAAAAATAATATTGCATTTGGTAAAAAAAAAAGGAATTTTGTGACCCTCGTCATGTTTTTTTTGAACGAATTACCGAATATTATGAGTATAGACCAAGCGGACAGCCGATTGGCAAAAACTCATAGGAGAAAAATATCATGAAATACATGCAAGGAATTTTCAAGGCGTTATTGGCTTTAATGGTGATTGGTTTGGTACAGAGTGCAGGAGCACAGGAAGAACAGGCTGCGGCACCAGCGGCACCAGCAGCACCAGCAGCTGCAAAGGCAGCAGAGGCTAATGACGGGGATGATGATTGGCTGAATACCGTATGGACTCAGGTTGATGCGGCGATAGAGAGAGAGACTGAGGCTCAGAACATAACCACGGTAGCCGGTGTACGGGGAGCCGAAGCAGAGGATAGTATTCTGGACAAGTTGTATTATAAAGGGGCTAAGCGCTATCCCAGTCAGAATAAATTACAAGAAGCGATTAAGACGCTGAAAAAAAGCATAGAGAAAGATCCTAAGGCTAAAGACGTAGCGAAGTTTAAATTTTACATTGGTCAGTGCTACGAGAAATTAGGCCAGATGCCCGAAGCAAAGGACTTTTACAATCAAATAATAAAGCAACATAGTAAGGATCCTGAAGCTGCCAAAGCAGGCAAAAGGCTTGCGGCATTAAAAGTGACAAAATAACTAAAGATTAATGGGGTGATGTATAATAGAAAGTAGGGGGTGAAATTCCTACTTTCTATTTTTTTTGTATAGTTTATATGGATTTAAGGGCAGACCCGGATTAATAAAATTCAACAAGAGGGGTACTTATGGCGGCAGAAGACCAAAAGAGCAATGTCGAATATATAAAGCATTTTCTTGGTCCTTTTATTGCAATTTTAATCATTCTCTTTTCGTTGACGGACTTGTATCAAGGGGCTGAACTGCTGACTTATGATTGGCGCTTCAAGAGTCGCAATGCTGTATTCGGTATGCCCGCGATAGATCCAGATCTTGGTATTATAGCGATGGATAATATCAGTGTAGAAGAAGAAGGTCGGTACCAAGATTGGACACGAGATAAATACACTGAGGTAGTACGGTTTTTGAGTGAGGCTGGAGCTCAGATGGTTGGATTTGATATTTTTTTCTCTGAGCCTAGTTTACTTGCTATTACAGAAGATCATATTAACAAACTGGATGATATTAATGAAGCATCAATTAATACTTTATTAGCTAAATCAAATCATGATGAAAGTTTCAGAAGTGCTATAGAAGACGCAGGGAATGTATATCTGGGCCAGATTTTAGAAGTACCTTCTCCAGATAAAAAGATCAGCCTACAGGAAATCAAAGAACAGACAAAAGATCGTAAGCCTCATGTCGAAGATGCATTTGCTGTAATGCGGAGTCGATCTCCCAAACTGATGGCTGATCCAGAACATTTTCTGTTATGGCGTGGTACTGAAATTGTTCCCCCGCTTAAAAGCTTAAGGGACGCTGCCAAGGGCTTTGCTTATGCGCAGACCTTGGCAGATCCTGACGGTACACGTCGTCGATATCCCTTGGTCTATCAGTATGAAGACATCGTTTTGCCCTCCTTGGCTTTGACGATGGTTAGTAACCGACTGGGAGTGCCTATCGAAAATGTTGAAGTACACCCAGGCAAATATATTCTAATACCCAATGCACAGGTTAAAGGTGGGGCTGTGAAGAATATTAAGATTCCCATTGATGAGCGGGGTAATATGAATGTCAATTGGGCTGGCGAGTGGGATGAAACCTTTGTGCATTATCCGCATATTACGCTGCGATGGGCGTGGGATAAGTGGAAGCAAAATAAACGTTTGACTGCGGTTAAAAAGTTAGTAACTGAGAATCCGGCGTTGAAAAAAAATCCCAAAAAAATCCCAGATGCATTGAAGGAAATTGGATTTACGAATACGCAGCTTAATAGAGAAGCTGTCGGTGTGTGGTTCAATGTTAGTAAAATAGAAGCGGCAATTCGTACTGATCCCGCACTTGATCTTGATGCCTATTTGGAACAAATAGGCATCAAAAAACCAAATAAAATTGTAGCTAGCTTCTTTAAGCAGATCAAATTGAATAATCAAATTGCCGAGGCTTTATTAGAAAATCCGGAAATGTCTCTGACCCAACTACAAGAAAAATTTCAAGAAATGTTGCCGCTAGATATAGAGGCAAGTATGGTTTTTGTGAATGGCCTGATTGAGGCAGGCCAATTATCTGCTGGGGCACGTCCTTTATATCATTACCCATATGCTAAACATGATGGACGGAATATTTATCCGGAGCGTATAAAAGATAAGATCTTATTTTATGGGCTGACGGCTGATGGTACTTCAGATTTAAGTATTATCCCCTTTCAGGGGAGTTATCCAATGGTAGGCATTTACCCCAATGTATTTAACACGATTCTAACAGAGAATTTTATCCGCCGTATGCCGTCTTGGTTTAATACCTTGTTGATTTTTCTTGTCGGTATATTGATCTCACAGACGGTGCCTCGATTTAAAGTTGTATCGGGAGCGTTATTAGTTGGTGCAATGATTATTACCTATAGTGTGATAGCCTTTATTGCTTTCACTCATGGGGGGTATTGGCTTGAAATCGCTGGACCTTTGATGATCTTGGTCATTGGGTATTTGGGACATACTATTTATGGATATCTGAAAAAAGAACAGGAGAAGGATTTTGTCCAAGGGGCGTTTGGTCACTTTCTTTCGCCTGTAGTAGTAGGCCAAATTATGGAAAATCCAGATATGTTGGGGCAGTTGGGTGGTGAGGAACGGGTAATGACGGCATTCTTTTCGGATATTGCTTCTTTTTCTACCATTTCAGAATGTCTTACACCTATTGAACTGGTTACTTTTATTAATGAATACCTGAGCGAAATGTGCGACATTGTAGAACAATATGGTGGTACGATTGATAAATTTGAAGGGGATGCGATTGTTGCCTTCTTTGGTGCACCTATTTACTACGAAGATCATGCAGTACGGGCGGTGATGTCCTGTATAGATCAACAGAAAAAACTAGTGGAGTTGCGTCAGAGATGGAGTTTGCAAGGAGCATTACCACCCGCATTAGACGAATTAAGGAAGCGTTGGGAAGGCCAACAACGTACTTTTGCTCAAGTACGTATAGGGGTGACTGCTGGACCCATGGTAGTAGGTAATATGGGATCGCGTACGCGGACAGATTACACTATGATGGGAGATACGGTTAATCTGGCTGCACGCTTTGAAAGTGGCCAGAAAGTATACGGCACCAATGTCATGGTTAATGATCTGATATATAATCAGGTTAAAGATTTAGTTGAAGCGCGTAAGTTGGATGTATTACAGGTTGTTGGGAAAGAAGAACCGGTTAGTGCTTATGAGATATTGGAGCGCAAAGGAGAACTCAGCGATAAGCAATACGCCCTTCTCGACTTATATGGACAAGGTATGGCTGCCTTTGAAGCATATGAATTTGTTGCAGCCCAAGAGCTTTTTGAAAAATGTTTAGCGCTTGATCCGTTGGATGGACCATCTGCCCTGTATTTGGATCGTTGTGAAGATTTTGCCGAAAATAAGCCATCCGATCTGGTTTTTAGAGCGACAGATAAATAAGGATTGGTTGTATTTAAGGCCTAAGTAATAGGCTAGTTTGTATATAAATAGTTGATTGGATATCACTTGTTAACAAAGCTCCTAATAAGTCCTAGTTCAGTTGATTGTCAGGGCATTGATAAAATTCTATTGCCTGGTTAATAAAGCAATAGCTAATAGGGTTTGCCATAGGTTGGTATCAGGTGTATTTTTAACCAGTACTCGTTTTATAGTTATAGCCTTTATAACGGTTGGGCATTTATGCAAAGAGCCTCGAGTAAATGGTTTGTGCCGTTGAAGATTTTATTGGTCAATCTTTGTATGCTTAGTGTATGGTGTATCGGCGGAATCTGTGGTTGTGCTACTACTACGCCAAAGCTAGAAGCTGCATTAGAGTCAGAGGCAATGCTTAGTGCAGAACTTGAAACATTACGATTGTCTGCCGAGGCATCTTATGAACGCGAACGGGCGATGGCTGAGCGTTTGCTCCAAGCCGAAGAGAGTAAGCAAGCACTGGAAAGCCAGTTGAGGAATTTACAGGCTCAATTGATGCAGTTGGAAGGGCGTCTCGATACGGCTAAAGTTGTGCCATTGCAGTCGGTAAATGATTTTGATATAATGAAAGTCTACCGCATGGCCCTAGACAATTATCGAGAGCACCATTATGAAAAGGCGATGGCCCAATTTGCCGAAATATTAATGCGTTCACCAGACAGTGAATGGGCTGATAATGCGCAATACTGGACTGGTGAGTGTCATTATGGATTGGGTAAATATAGGCAGGCTTTAACGGCGTTTACTAAGGTCTTTGCCTATCGAAAAACTGAAAAAGCAGATGATGCCCAACTGAAGATTGCACGTTGTTATTTAGGCTTAGATGAAAAATCAAAAGCCTTATCCAGTTTTCAAAAATTATTAGATGAATATCCCGAGAGTGAATATCTGTCTAAGGCGCAGAAGGAAATGCAATATCTCCAATGAGTCCAAGTATTAAGGAAATATTTTGTTCCGTATTACAATAGTTAGCACCTTGGTTATGTTACTTTGTTGGCATCCTGGTGCTAACGCTACATCTACTAATCTAGAAGTTGTTACTGAGACGATTCGTCAGGCCGCGTCCACTGCGTTAGAGCGCATGGAAAAGATGCCGCGGGAGATGGATTGGGACCAACCTATCTTATTGAAGCCGCTTGGACGTAATGAAGCGAATTGGCTGGTAGAGTATGTGTTGGCAGATCAGATGTTGGCACGAGGTTTTAGGGTTAACCAGGATTCTACCCGTATTGCGGCTGAGGCGCCAATTCTTTCGTACCGGATCTTGGAATTGGGGTTGAGCAGTCAAGCCAGTTTAGTAGGGGGTAAAGTTACGCGCTACAGTCATTTGAGTATGGCGCTTAATTTTAGTCAAGGGAGTGACCAGACACTTTACTGGCAGGATGAGGTCAGTGCGCAAGTGCAGGATGTGGTACGAAAAAATGAAATGACACTCTTGCAGCATAGTTCCTACAAGTTCGCGAAAACCGAAGTGAAGGAACAAAGTTGGGGTAAATTCGTCGAACCTGTGATCGTGACCACTGTCCTTGGTGGTTTAATCTATCTTTTCTTTTCTAATCGTTGAGTATATTGATGAAGTACAGCCTGTTTATTTACGTGTTTATTTTGTGTGTTGGTGGAATTCTTGGTGGGTGTGGAGGACCTAAGACTACACCGCTTAAGGGGGATGAAACCCTATTTGAAGAGGGCCAGAATGCTATGGATAAAAAGCGTTATCCGCAGGCCCAAGAAAAATTCAAACGCCTTGTAAGCAATTATCCAGGATCCTCTCTGGTATGCGATGCTCAGTATCGCTTGGGAGATTCTTATTTTATGGTACAGGATTTTGTTAATGCCGTTTTTGAATATGGGCGCTTAGTAGATGCTTATCCTACGTGTAGTTGGGCCCCTGATGCACGATTTAAAATTGCCGAGTCATATTTTCTGCAACGGCGGTCGGCTGAATTAGATCAAAAAGAAACGCAGGATGCATTAATCCAGTACCGCCGCTTTATAGATGATTTTCCGGATAGTCCTCTGACGGTAAAAGCGCGTGAGCGCATTGTTGAAAGCCGTTCTGGTCTGGCTGAAAAATTGTACGGAGCAGGAAATTTGTACCAGCGTCAAAACCATTTTGTGGCAGCTCGGCTAACCTATCAAGATGTGCTGCGCAATTATCCGGATACCATCTGGTATAATTGGACGCAATTACGGCTTGCCGAAATTGCGGTTGAAGAAGAAAAATTGGATGAGGCTCGTACTTACCTAGAAGAAATACTGCAGGAAAGCAGCGACGACAAAATGCTTAAAGAAGCAGGTGAGTTACTCAATGAACTGGGACCGGCAGCGGAGGAATAGCCGATGCGGCTTGGGATCCTGGGCGGTACCTTTGATCCAATTCATTTGGGCCATTTGTTATTAGCGCGTTTTAGTGCTGATTTTCTTGCCTTGGATGAAATTCTCTTTATGCCTGCAGCCGTTCCACCCCATAAAGAGGTGGACAGCGTTTCGGCTTCCCCTGACGATCGCTGGAAGATGACAGAATTGGCTTTGGAAGGGACGGCTGATTTTACTGCTTCGCTGTTGGAAATAGAGCGCTCCGGGCCATCGTATACTGTTGATACGCTTCACCAACTACATCGCCTGCGTCCCCATTGTAGATTTTATTGGATTATTGGTGCTGATAATGTAGCACCGATGCATACTTGGTATCAATCACATGAGATACTGCAGTTATGTACTGTTGTTGCAGGGACTCGTACTACGTTTGCAAAGGAGCCGGGTGATGATGTTTTAGAGGAACAAATTGTTCGCCTAGAAACACCATTGATTGAGCTTTCTTCAACGCAAATTCGACGGCGGGTGCAGGAGGGACTGTCCATTCGTTTTATGGTACCGGCACCGGTAGAGGAATATATCCACCAGAAAGGATTGTATCGCACGTGAGCGAAACGGCATTTACCCATTTAGAATGTGCTCGTAGTGGGACGCGCTATAATGCTTTTGAACTGCATAATTTATCCGCTGTAGGGGCACCTTTATTGGCGCGTTATGATATGGAGCTAGCCGGTGCTACATTAACCCGCGAAGTACTGAATACCCGTGATCCAAATATGTGGCGCTACCGTGAAGTAATGCCGGTACGGACAGCCGCGGAAATAGTATCGTTAGGAGAAGGTTTTACGCCGTTGCATTCTGTGCCGCGCTTGGGGCAATGGGCAGGTTTTAGCAAATTATATATAAAGGATGAAGCGGCAAATCCAACGGGATCTTTTAAGGCGCGAGGCTTGGCCGCTGCCGTTAGTGCTGCTAAAGCTCGCGGGGCGAAAACACTGGCAATTCCAACAGCGGGTAATGCCGGTGGGGCGATGGCTGCGTATGCAGCGGCGGCTGGCTTGGCGGCCATTGTATTTATGCCGCGTGATACACCAATGGCTTTTCAGTTAGAATGTCGGGCTTGTGGTGCCGAAGTAGAATTAGTTGATGGTTTGATTTCGGATTGTGGCAAGATTGTGGCGGCACGAAAAGAAGCTGAAGGGTGGTTTGATGTTTCCACTTTAAAGGAGCCCTATCGTATAGAAGGTAAAAAGACGATGGGCTACGAGTTAGCCGAACATTTTGGCTGGGAGTTGCCCGATGTTATAATATATCCCACTGGGGGTGGTACGGGGTTAATAGGTATGTGGAAAGCCTTTGACGAAATGGAGCAATTAGGTTGGATTGGATCTGCCCGTCCCCGCATGGTTTCGGTACAGGCAGCCGGCTGTGCACCTATTGTAAAAGCTTTTGTCGACGGTGCAGATCATGCGGAAATGTGGGAGGGGGCGCAAACGGTGGCATCGGGCTTGCGCGTGCCGGCCGCAGTTGGAGATTTTTTGATGTTACAGGCTTTGCGCGACAGTGGGGGGACGGCGGTGGCAGTAAGTGATGCAGAGTTGCTAGCGTGTTCGTATGAAATGGCGCGGTATACGGGATTATTTCCGGCTCCTGAGGGAGGCGCTACGCTAGCCGCATTATTAAAACTTAAAGAGCAGGGATTGGTAGATGCCGATGAACGGGTGGTATTGTTTAATACTGGATCTGGCTATAAATATCTGGAAGCTTTAGCTACTTATAAGCCCATAGATTAAAGTCTTAAACTCTTGACGGAATAAGGGGTTTGAGCTATCTTTGGCCTCTATAAAAATACAGCACCTATAGCTCAATTGGATAGAGCACCTGACTACGGATCAGGAGGTTCGGGGTTCGAATCCCTGTGGGTGCACCATATATTAAGTGGCATAATAAACAGGCGCTTAGAGAAATTGGCAATGGCCATTTCGAGCGTCTGTTTTTGTATAAAAAGTGGCCACGGTGATCAATTGTGTTCACTTTTTACCCTGCCTTTTCTTCCGCTACGATGTTGCGCCGATAGGAAAGCCGTTCAATTACTTCCATTTCATAGTCCGGTAGTACATGGGCGTACTTCAATGTGGTGCTCAAGTGCTTATGCCCCATCCACTTTTGCACGGTGCGTGGCGGTATGCCGTGTATGAGTGCGTGACTGCAAAAGACATGGCGCCAATGGATGGAGCGTCATCCGCCTTGTCGATGCTAGCGCGCTGGACGGCTTCCGACAGCGGTTTTTCGATCTTATAGTAGGGCTCGCCGGCGCTGTTGGGAAAGACCAGTTCGAACCCCAACCGGCGCGGGTGCCGCTTAAGCTCGGCGATTAGCGCCTGGGTCATCGGAATGGAACGAGTCTCGTAATTCTTGGTCGGGTGTTCCTCCCCGGCCACGGCATCAATCGTACCCGTACTCCAAGGATATCGACCCAACGCAAATGAAACACCTCCATCCGGCGCAAGCCAGCATAGACGACGCAGGCGACCAGGGCGCGTAGATGGTCGGGCATCTCATCCAATAGGCGTACTACTTCGTTTTCGGTCAACAAAGCGGGGACTTGGGAAGCTCTTTTAGGGACTTAACGCCTAGGGCGGGCGACGCGTCGATCTTGCGCCATTCGGCGGCTTTGCGCAACAGCGCCCCGATGCACGATAGCTCTCGGTTGACGGTGGTCGCTCAGAAGGGATGAGCCGCGTTGGAGATATAGTTTATCAACACCGAGCGGCGGTCGCGTTGGTTCATCCAGGGATAGGCGCCGTGCGTCTGCGCCAACGCCATGAAGAGCACCACATCGCCCGCCTTCGCCTCAATGTGACGCACCAGACCCATCTCCTCGTCGCACGAGGCGGGATACCTCGCCTTGTGACTGCCCGGCACGCAGACGAATCCGCCGTCCTCCGCGTTCACATCGCGCAATTGCCAGGCCGCGTTTATTGTCTGGCAATAGGTGCGGCCGTTCTGCACGGTGTAATTGTTGGTGGGTATTGCCGGCTCGGTGCCGCCATGCAGGAAGTGGCCGGAAGACCCCTGTACATTACAGATAGCCCGGTCGGTGCCCAGGGCCAGGGTGAAACCGCTGCCCATCATCCAATTCATGCGCTGCACCACAGGCGGATGCGCGATCATCTTGCGAAACGGTTCGCAGTGGGGATGGGGCAACTCGAAGAGACCGCCCAGTACACTGCCCAGCGTAGATAGCCCCGTTCCTGCCAGGCGCTTGGAATCTTTGCTGGCATCACCCACCGGTTTAAGCCGGTCTGCGTTTGCCTCGATCGCCTCGTTGGCCGCCGCCAGCCACGCTCTCGTCCATTGTCCCCCGCAGCACCAGGTGGCCGCACAGGTCCCAATAATAAAATTCCTCAGGGTCGATCTTCGGATCCGGATTGCGGATATAGATAGAGGGATGAAAGACTCCGGCCTGCTCTTCGAGCCAGCAGGTCTCTCCGTTCGATTGCAGCAGGGGCCGGGGAAAGGTGCGTTCCTCCACGCCCATCACGGCGCGCTGCTCCGGGGTCATTTCGTCCACCCATGCGGGGGGCGCTTTCTTCTCTTCTTGCGCATCGCCTCCCCTGGATTGGCGCGTCTGCTGGCCGGTGTATTTCCAGGCCAGCAAACGTTGCGGACCCTTTCCTTTCCAGGGCCGCACGCCCTGCAGCACGGTTTCGGCGCACAGCAGCAGATCTCCCGCTTTGAGGGCCGGCTGTTCTATCAGATTCATATCGTCCGTCCCGCTCAATACCCCCGCAGGGGTTTCCGCATAGCTCTTGTGGCTAGCCGGGACCAGCACAAATCCTCCGTCGCCCTCTACCGCATCCGCCAGCGCCCACAGCGCCAGCACTCCCTGGGAGAAGCGGACGCCGTTTTGTTGATAGTAGGAGCGGGACCACTCGCGCGGCTCATTGCCCCCGGTCAGCGGCTCCTCGCCCGTGGACTCGCCAATCAATCGCGGCCCACCGTCGAGCCGGTACTCCTCAAAGCAGAGCTGGTTGAGGTACCACGCCAGTACAGGGTGGTCGCGCAATTGCTCAAAGGAATCGGCGTGGGGCGCCGGCCACTTCAGCATGCTGTCGGTCATACCGACCTGGTCGATGGCCTGGTTGCAGGCACGTACCTCTTCCTCGGTCAGAACCCCCGGAACGATTAGATAACCGGCGATGTCAAAGCGATAATTCTCCTCGTTGCTCATGGATTCTCGATCCATTGCTACTTCCTCCTGTATAATACCAATTCGACCGCAGCGGCCACCAACTCGATGTTTAAATTCGGCGGTTTTCCCGAGCCGTTCCTCGCTCATATGCTCACGTCGAACTTCTGCACTCGAGCCTTCTCAACAGAATAGGCCTTTTTCCTATCCGTCCCTGGAGGTTTTATGAGGGGGATGATGTGCTTTCGTGCCGTTAGGGCATAACAGCATACTGTGCCCCATGGCCATTGGACCATCAGCGAGAATACTCTAATTTAGACTGCCCCTAAAAAGGGGATGCTTACAGAAAAGTTAGCCGTAATTATAGAATTGGCTAATGTAATGTTTAGCACTCATTCGCGTTTGAGATATGGGAAGGTGATTTAGTTACCACTAAACGAAAGAAGAGCCAAAAATGCAAAATGTCCCCTTTTCCGTTGACGAGTATGAAGGCCTTGTTCAAATAGAAGAAGATACAGTGGTTCTGGAATTTAGAAAAAAGGAGGGGATATTTGGTATCCCGGTTTCAGGATTAAAAGAAAAACGTATTCCAGTCAGCGAGTTGCATGCTGTCAGCTTCAAGAAGAAAGTTCTTGGGGCTAAATTGGTCATTACGGGACACAAGATGAGCACCATCGCAGATATTCCCGGATGCCAACAAGCAGAAATCGTTCTCAGCATTGCGTGAAAAGACCGGGAAGCAGCACCGGAACTGGAATCGAACCTCTCACTGCGAAT
>JACLAC010004274.1_pt1 | contig 35299 bp, 34 predicted proteins | sample 8027881 | NCBI WGS metagenome assembly JACLAC01 (sample SAMN15725517, study PRJNA655200) | protist metagenome | isolation source: fluorescence activated cell sorting (FACS) single amplified genomes of... | place: Spain: Blaines Bay Microbial Observatory, Mediterranean Sea | collected 2016-01-19 | reverse complement strand
AGGTACTATGTTTTAAAAATAGCTTTTGATCTTTATCTAATTGATGGTGCTTAATCAAAAAATCGTAAGCAGCTAAGAAAAACCCCCCTGTACCACAAGATGGGTCGGCAATGGTTTTTCCTGGTTCAGGACGCAGACATTCAACCATGGCTTGGATTAAGGCCCGTGGTGTGAAGTATTGACCTGCGCCTGATTTTGTATCCTCGGCATTCTTTTCTAAAATACCTTCATAGATATCGCCTTTGATATCGGCATCCATCATGGTCCAGTTTGTTTCATTAATCATGGCGATTAAGCGAGATAGTTTGGCCGGGTCTTGTATCTTATTTTGGGCTTTTACAAAGATTTGGCCCAACATGCCTTTTTTGCTGGCTAACGCTCGTAGCGTTTCTACATAATGCACTTCTAATTCAGAGCCGATTTTATTTATAAGCGTTTCCCAGTTATATTGCTCAGGCACACCAACATCTCTGTTATACGGTGGCTTTGCATATTCGTCTGCCATTTTTAGGAAGATGAGGAAGGTGAGTTGCTCAAGGTAATCCCCATACCCAACACCATCGTCACGAAGGGTTGTGCAAAAACTCCATACTTTTGAAATAATAGAGGCTGAACTAGTCATTATTTTGCTCCTTAGTTTGTTTATCTTGGTTGGCTAGCTGATTGACCATGGTGTCAAAGTCAAACAGTAGCGACTTGCTTTGATTGGCTCGATAGGTTTCAAATTCTTGATCGGCTTTTTGGTGAGCCGTTTTGGCGCTAACGCTTCATGCATGGGTAAGCACTTCTTTTTTACTGATTTTTAAAAAGTCATCCAGTTTATAAATCCAATCATTCATTTTCATCAAGCGTCCGTTTGTTGCTTGCAGTTCGGCAAAATCTAGGTAAAGCGACACGATAAGATTGAGTTGGTTTAATTCGAGTTCAGTCAGGTAATTTTTGGCAACGCGTGCATCTTGGGCCGTAATATAATTGCCCTTAAAATTAACCATCCCCATTAATGGCTTACTGCTATCGGCACGCTGGGCAATCATTTCAGCAGCTATTTGGCGAAATAGGCTTCGTCTTCATCTTGCGTTTCCCATCATCGTTTACGTGTTAAGCGTTCTCGTTTTTCGACATACTGATTGGCCTTGATCGTACCACCGCTTATAGATTTTTCTGTTTCAATGATATAGATTTCACTGCCGACATTAACGCCATCAGCGACCGCTTTTTCATGATCGTATTCACTCACCACATTCTTTTAAAAAAAACCATAGGTTTTCTTTTTGTCTTGGACTAACCAGCCTGCTTGGTCTAATAATGAGTCTATATTGTCCCGTGCTTTTTGCTCGAGGGTTTGGTTAGCATTAGCTGACATCCTCGACTTTACCCTCTTGTTTAATTTTCATAGTTGATTGCTGCCTAATTATATCAAAAGAGGTACCTACGAGTAATGAACTTATACCTCCCAAAAGTACAGAATTGATGGTAGGGGGGTAATGATGGTAAATAGAGGGAGTCGTTAGGGTCTGAGTGCCTTTTTTGGAATTATTTGTCGGCTTTTTCTTCTTTTGATCTTGTGCAATCAGAGTCTGAATAATTGATCGAGTTCTCACTCCAACTTTTGGTGTCACAGCTTTTATACTTTGACTTGTTATAATTCATTGTGAAAAGGACAGCCATTCCAATAAATAGAATTACAATCAAGACCCACATTGCCGTTTCTTTACTTATATTCATTTTTCTAGCACCTCTTTTTTGAGTTTTTAATTTCTTCATATCTTATCTGGCCTATCGATTTAGAACAACCTAACTGCCTAACTACTATATACCCCCTCCCTGCAAGCAATAAACGTACTCATATTTTGGCCTCTTCTTCTTTCTTTCCCTATCATTTCATAACAAGTGACAATATAAAGCGCCTATCAAAGTATCCATCCAACCGACATACGATACTAAAAAGTATTACCGAAAAAGGGTACTTACATACCGATTGAACCGGTAATAAGCTCCTGAACACATTGGCATTGATTTTAAATTCAGATACCTCTCGGATACTTGCTTCTCCTTGAATCGCTTCGGTTGCAAACAAGTCTTCTTCCAATACATCTGTCTCCTTTGTCGTTTCCAATATCCCAAAATATTTAGCGTAGTCATCTGCAAGTTCAGGTGACTTGAATATGAATTTGATATCTGTTGAGTTTTGAATAACATCAGATAGACCATCAATATGATTGAGATGAGCATCGGTTTGGTAACTGAAAGCCGTACTTGTATAGATTCCAAACTCATCTAAAATGAACATCCAAAAGGGCTTTTTCTCATATCCCTGTTTTGAACCGAACAAGTCATTCATTATCAAAGTGGCCGTGAAACCCGGTCCGAAAGGCAGGGATATAAGGGGTACTAAGAATTAATGATTCGTTATTAGAAGATCAAGAATGAAGTGAATTTGCGAGACAATTAAACTATAAGAATAAATGAAAAGGAGACAATGTTCAATATGTAGACCCATAAAATATTAAAAAGATATTACTGTTTTGATAATTAAAAAATTATAGTTATGATTATGGGGCTATTCACCCCAGTAAGGCTAACGTTAATGCCGCTTCCGGTTTCTTTTTTCCGGACTTAATTTCATAATCCGCTGTCGCCAAATTAATCAACAGTTGGGAGACTGTATCAAGGGAATACGCCTTAGTGAGCGCCGGAAGTAACTTCTGAATATAATACGGGTTTTTCCCAACCGATTTTGCAATATCTTGTGACGGCACCTTCCGCTGATGAAGTTGTAATAATTGAACAAATAATTGGATTTGGCTAACAATAAGCCCCATCAAGCGAATAGGATCTTCACCACTACGCAATAACTGTGTCATACAACAGATAATATCCGCCGTGTTGCCCCCCTTTAAGGACTCAATTAAATTAAATGTATTGGTACTAATATCAGCTGACATCGCTTTAACATCATCTAAAGTAAGATGGGCGCGATCACTACGATATAGACATAGCATATCCAATTCATTAGATAATCGTTGTAACTGAGTCCCGCCGACTTGTTCAAGTGCAATAAGCGCATCTTTATCAATTGTTTTTCCACGCATTTTTACCGCATTCGAAATCCACGCCAATACGCGATCCTGTTCCCATTCCTTAAAATAAGAATGCTGTTGGAAAATACTATTCTTTTTCAAAAACGATGCCATTTTCTTGCGTTGATCAACAACCCCTAACGTATAAATCACCATAATATGATCCGTGTGTGGTAATAGGGATACAATGGTTTTGATCATGTCAATATCCCTATCCGCAGGTGCTTTACTTAAAAACCACGGATTTTTAATAAGAAGTAATTGAGACCCTCCAAATAATGAATTCATGCTAACCGAATCTCTCAAGTCTGTTAATTGAAATTGATCTGAAAACTGGACATGCTGCAATGAGGAATGCTCTTGTTTTAATGTATTAACAGCCTCTTTTGTTAAATAAGATTCTTCGCCACAAAAAAAATAAAGTTGTTTTGATACCTGTTTTGACATTACCACTGAGTATATCTGAAAAGGGGAATGTTGCGAAATGTAATATTGTCCCAAAAAGCAATGTCGCCAAATACCCAGGATGGGGCATTTCTCGCCTGACATTGTTTAGCAGCGCTAAACGAGAAAGGCGAAAATGGCTTAGATTGGGTATTTCGCGACAGAGCCAAAATAAGGTAAAGTACCCCTTATAATGCAACTAAAAAAATGGAGTCTCATTTGTATCGGTATCATGGCATTAGGGTTATTAGTCAAACCCTATTTTGAAAAAGACCCGTTTTTGGTTGATATTGTTCAGAATAACAATCCAGAATCCACATCTATTGTCACACCTAAAATCACCATTCACATCGCAGGTGCGGTCGACCACCCCGGTGTCTATGAAGTCCCTGCACATTGGACCACCATAGACCTCCTAACCCACATTAAAGTACATCCCAATGCCAATCTCGATAAGCTGAAACTTGCAACACCACTCAAACCCAATACCCGAATTACCGTTTCCAAACATAAACCACACAAACATAAAAGCCGTGTCCAAAATGCTCAGAAAAAACAAACATCCCCTCAAATAACACAGAAAATTAATATCAATACCGCATCAAAAAAAGAATTGGAAACCATCCCTGGGGTCGGACCTGTTATCGCTCAACGGATTATAAAATTTCGTCAAAAATCAGGCCGATTTAATACCCTTAAAGACATCCTTCAAATTAAAGGAATTGGACCTAAAACACTAAAAAAAATAGAACGGTTTATCCGATTTTAACCGACAAAAAACAACACCACCCATCATCATAACCATACACAGTACCTGCCCCATACTCAATACACCCCATACCGTGCCTAAGTGCGCATCCGGTTGACGAAAAAATTCAATACAAAAACGAAAAACACCATATCCCAATAAATAGACACCAAACAACTGTCCTGGCTTTAATGCAAAACGATTTTTGACACAATGCAAAATCAGAAATAATAGAACCCCTTCAAACAACGCTTCATATAACTGTGAGGGATGACGTGGTAGGCCACCACTTCCCGGAAACACCATCGCCCAGGGAACATCCGTAACACGACCATATAGTTCCCCATTAATAAAGTTAGCGATACGTCCAAAAAATAGACCAAACGTACTTCCAATACCTAATATATCCAATAATGACAAAAAAGGAACCGAAAATTTTTTAGATAAATATATCATTGCAACAACAGCACCTATCCCCCCGCCATGATAGGACATTCCGCCTTGCCATACCGCAATCCATTGACCTGGATGTTGGATATAGTATGCCAAATCATAGAACAAAATATATCCCAGTCGCCCACCCACCATGATACCAAGTAATAGCACTATCATCAGTGTTGATTGCTGATCTTTAGAAAAAGAAAATTGTCGAATAAACGTTGTTTTTAAATATCGCATCGCAATGAATATGCCAGCAATATACGCTAAACCATACCATCGAATTTGAAGGGGCCCAATCGATACTAATACCGGATCAATAGTTGGATAATGAATCATACACCCTCAACTGTATCAAAAAAAGTCTGTTTTTAATAAGATCCATACCCTATTGGTAGCGGCGAGTGGAGTTGAACCACTGACAACACGGGTATGAGCCGTGTGCTCTAACCAACTGAGCTACGCCGCCATAAAACAAGCAAACTAAATGTATCCCAAACAACAATTAGTGTCAATTTTGAGTAAGATTTGATACAGTATAATTGCTTATTTAAAATAATAAATGTCACAATAAGGAGCGCTTTAATATGAAACGACGTTGGCTACCCATAATAGCCCCTTTATTTGTACTATTCTTACTAATCACACAGCTATATCCCAGTTATTTATGGTTCGATTCCTTTGGCCTAAACACCATATGGATTAAAGAAATTCAGTCCAAACTCATCATCTTCGGATTTGGATTTGGAATCGCCTTAATCTGGCTCAGTACACACGTCAGTATTGCAAGCCGTCACTGCCGCAACAGCAAAAGTGAAAAGACCTCCCCCATTCAAACAGGCATCCCTTTCCTAGATCAATTTCTTTCACAATTGCAAAAAAATGTATCCCAAAGCCAATTTTCTCAGTTACCACGTAAAGTCTATAGCACATTAAAAATAACAGCCGTTGGGTTACTATCACTATTTTTTGGTTTTCTAGCCAAAAGCTATTGGGAATCCATCATTTTATTTCTAAATCAATCGCCTATGGGGTCCATCGAACCCATATTCAATAAAGACATCTCTTTCTATTTATTCTCCATCCCACTATTCAATGCCATTCAAGGATGGATTTTAACACTGATCATAATCTCCTTAATTGCCACGTTCTGGCTATACTTATCTGAAAATTTAATCCCAGCCTTATTCAAGAAACAACGCATTGGAAAAGGGATCCAAGGTCATATCCTATTTTTATTAGGCATTTTACTGATCACCTTAGGTATTGGAGAATGGCTCTCTCGATACGATATGTTATTTGCCTCAAGTGGTGTCGTTCACGGTATCGGATATACCGACCATCATATACGATTACCCTTACAATCACTCACCTCAATCGGCTACATTCTATTGGGTCTCTTAATATGGCTATGGCCCGTATTGCCCCTAAAAAAGCTCCCCATCTACGGCGGAATTGGACTTGTTATAATCCAACTCCTCGGCGGATCCATCATCCCTGGAATAATCCAAAACTATAGCGTTCAACCCAACGAAATTAGTAAAGAAACACCTTACATCAAAAATAACATTCAGTTTACACGACAAGCATACGGACTCAACCATATCACAGACGAAGAATTCCCCGTATCCAACACACTCACACTAGACGATATTAATGCAGAATCTTTAACCATGTCCAATATCCGATTATGGAACCGAGAGCCATTAAAACAAACGTTTAGTCAATTGCAAGAAATTCGTCTCTATTACGAATTTGGGAACATCGATGTTGATCGATATATGATTAATAATCAACTTCAACAAGTGATGTTATCCCCCCGTGAAATGGACACCTCACAATTAACAGCGCAAGCACAGACATGGACAAATCGCCACCTTATTTATACACACGGATACGGACTCTGTATGTCCCCTGTTAATGAAGTCAGTAAAGAAGGGCTCCCCAAGTTTTACATCAAAAACCTACCTCCTATTTCCCCATTTATGACCATTACCCGCCCTGAAATCTATTTTGGCGAAAAAGCCAATGAGTATGCAATCGTTAATACCAAACAAAAGGAATTTGATTACCCGAAAGGGGATAAAAATGTATACACCAACTACCAAGGAAATGGGGGAATACAACTCAATTCACTCCTAAAACGACTCATCTACGCCTTACATTTTTCTGATATGAAATTATTGGTATCCTCATTAATCACATCCGAAAGCCGTTTATTATATGATCGATCAATAACAACCATTGTCAAAAAAATAACCCCCTTTATTGCCTTAGACAACGACCCCTATCTCGTCGTTTCTGATACCGGCCGATTGGTTTGGATGTTGGATGGATACACATTCTCATCTAACTTTCCCTATTCAGAACCATTTAACCAGCGGCTCAATTACCTAAAAAACGCCATAAAGATTACTATTGACGCCTATGACGGCCAACTCAACTATTATATTTCAGACCCAACAGACCCCATTATCAACGCCTATGCTCAGTTTTATACCACGTTATTTAAGCCCTTATCAGACATGCCCAAAGATCTACTCGCCCACATCCGATACCCCAAAGATCTATTCTCCGTACAGTCATATATGTACCAAACCTATCACATGACAGACCCTCAGGTTTTTTATAACCGAGAAGACTTATGGGCGATCCCCAGCGAAACCTACGAACAATCCGAGCAAGTCATGCAACCCTATCACATGGTTAGTCGACTACCAGGCGACACAAAAGAAAGTTTCTTAATGATGCTCCCATTCACCCCCACCAACAAAAACAACATGATCGCCTGGATGTCTGCAAAATGTGACCCTGAAGAATACGGACAAATCAAAGTCTATAAATTCCCCAAAGAACGGACAATATACGGTCCCATGCAAATCGAATCTCGTATTGACCAAAATACTGATATTTCCCAAAAATTAACATTATGGGGACAAATGGGATCACGAGTAATACGAGGAAATCTAATGGTTGTTCCCGTTAAAGATTCGTTAGTTTATGTTGAACCCATTTATTTACAAGCAACCCAAAGTAAATTTCCAGAATTAAAACGTATTATCTTTTCTTATGGCGATAAGGTCGTCATGTCAACAACACTCGATGATGCTATTACAAGCGTCTTTCAAAAAACAAATGAAAAAAAGAACAAAAGTACCAATCCCCTTCTAGAAAAAAACAAAAAACAATCCACAAAAGCACACCTTAAAGCCCTATATCAATCGTTCAAATCAGAAAAGAAAATTAACTGGACAACATTTAGTGAACTCATGAATCGTCTAGATCAATTTTTGGAGAATTAAACAATGATCAAAGTCGGGCTACTCGGATTTGGAAATGTAGGGCAAGGAATATACACCATATTAGCCCAAAATAGTACACTACTCACACAACGAATTGGCAGCCCAATTAAAATCACAAAAGTAGGTGTTCGATCTCCAAAAAAATATAAAGGACTCCTCCCTGAAGGATTATTGACAACAGATATTAATTCCCTTTTAACAGATCCAGATATTGATATTATTGTTGAAGTCATGGGAGGTGAAACTCCTGCATTTGAACATATCTGCACCGCCCTTAGCAATAAAAAATATGTTGTTTCAGCAAATAAAGAAGTCATTTCAAAACATAAAAAAGTATTTTTTAATTTAGCAAAAAAAAATAATGTTGATATTTACTTTGAAGCATCCGTTGGTGGCGGCATCCCGATTATAAGATCTCTTAAAGTCGGATTAGCCGCGAATAGAATTGATCACATTGCTGGCATTTTAAATGGAACAACCAATTACATATTAACAAAAATTGAAGAAGAAAAAGAATCATTTAACACCATTTTAAAAAATGCCCAAAAAGCGGGCTTTGCCGAAGCCAACCCATCAATGGATATTGACGGAATTGATGCCTCCCATAAACTTGTCATTCTAACGGCTGTTGCATTTAAAGCAGATGTTCAACTGAGTGATATTTATGTTGAAGGCATTCGACACATTACATTAACAGATATTGAGCATGCCCATGCATTGGGGTATAAAATTAAGCTCCTCGCACTTGGAAGTCGGTCCTCTAATAACACAATCTCACTGCGAGTTCATCCCACCTTAATCCCCAAAGAACATTTACTCGCCAATATCAATAATGAGTTCAATGCAGCCTATATTTCAGGTAATGCAGTAGGTGAAGTCTTATTATCTGGAAAAGGCGCTGGCGGATCACCCACAGGATCTGCCATTGTCTCTGACATTATCGACATTACCTTTGATATCAGTCAGAAAGTTAATCGTAGAAACCTAGAAACAGAGCTAAACGAAGTTGTTGTTTCTTCAATAGACACCTTAAACAGCCAATATTATATTCGACTAACCGCCGCAGATGAGCCTCATATCCTAGAAAAAATTACCCACACATTAAGTGATGCCGAAATTAACATTTCTAAAATCACACAAGAAGCAACAGAAGGAACCGCTGAAATTGTAATTATTACACATAGTACACAGGAGTCAAATTTTAATACAACAATAGAGAGGCTTAATCAGCTCAATAAAATATCAGTATTAACAACCATTCGAGTAGGATTAGAAGAAACAACATTATAGAAAATCTTCCAGAATACAGGGTTATAGAAAGGAAAATGACAGGCTCCTGGAATTATTTTTAAAACACTCTTTTTATTTCTCACTAAATTCTGTGCGTCGTTTAATGGCGAAATAACATCATTTTCTCCATGAAGTAATGTAACCGGTACATCAGAAGTATCACAGAGCATTGATTCTGAGATCGCCAATGTGCCGAGGTGTTTTAAAGTGTCTAATAAAATCGCTTTTGAAAAAAAAGTAAGTATTGAATTACCATACTGGGACATAAATTTTGAAAACTCAGTTTTTGTTAATGCAGCTTGATAAAATTGAGTACTATAGTCTTTGTGATCTTTTTCTAATTTAGAGTGAATAAAATTTAATGTCTTTTGAGGGTAATTTTTACAAATTCCAACTAGAAAACAGTGTTTAATACGATATTGTAGTGATGAGAAAAGTGAAGGGGTTATAAATCCGCCGTAGGAAAAGCCAAGTATAATAAGTTGATTATGGGGGTTCTCATTTAGATATTGATTTAGAACTATCGTTAATTCTTTAACAGTTTCTGGTGTGGTATATGAGAGTGCGACAATAGGTCCACTATAGGGACATAAGTCTAGAATATGTTGTCCTAACCCTGCCCATCCTGGCAGTATAACCAATAAAGGGCTTTTTTTTGTTAAGTTTTGTGTGAGTAATAAATTGTCTTTATGCAAGTCAGTACTCCATTAACCATCTCTGGCGTATGTGACCGTGTGAATGTAAATCGGATACAGCTTTTATTTTTAGGTACTGTAGGCGGTAAAATGGGCAAGGCATAATAACCTGCATCTTGTAATTGTTTTGATACGATAAGTGTCTTTTTATCGTCTTTGATAACCAGTGATATAATATGATCGTTTCCAGTAAATGGAATGTTTAACCGCTGTAATCCATTTTGAAACTGCTTTGATAGCTGCATAACCACGTCTCGTTCTTTAGAATGAGACTGAATCCATCGCAATGCCTGCTGATTCCACCAAATAACAGGTAATGGAAGTGCTGTTGTGTAAATAAAAGAGCGACATCGGTTAATCACAGCCGTATACGTTGCGTCATTACAGGCAAGAAATGCACCGAAACTACCAAACGCTTTACCAAATGTTGCAACGAAATAATCAATATCTTGGAGGTAAGGGGAACATACACCCATTCCATTTTTTCCATGAAGACCAATACTATGTGCATCATCAATATAAAGTTGTGCCTTAAATTCATATTTAAGTGCAATAAGTTGAGAAATATCTGACCGAGAGCCATCCATACTAAATAAACTCTCTGTTACCAAAATAGCCGTTGTATATTGATGACGATGTTTAGTAAGTAACTGTGTAAGATGTTCAAGATCATGATGATGATATCGATAAACCGTTGCTTTAGATGCCAATGCACCATCGATTATACTAGCATGGCATTGCTTATCGATAAAAAGAACATCTTTATCTGTAAGTAGTATATTAAATAAACCTGAATTAAGTTGGAATCCAGAATTAAATAATAATACACGTGGTTTGGATATCCATTGTGCTAATTCTGATTCAAAGTGATGGATTTGGTCATAGTCACCACTTAATAATCGAGATCCGGTACTCCCAAATTGGGTAAATTGTATAGTATTTAAGGCATCTAAGAGACAAGGCTCTGTTGATAATGACAGTGTATCATTGGACGAAAAATCAATTTTCAAATGTGTATTAATAGTAACATGACAACCCGCTCGTTTTTGGATAGGTTTCAGTGTTCGCTGATACTTGTTTTTGACAATGGAGTCCACTATAAGGGGTCGAAAAAATTAAGTAATATTTCTCAGGAAGGCGGGAACATCAAGATCAAATTCTTCTACCTTTGTATCTTTTGTGTTTCTCATTTCATTTACGTCGTTAACAATAGGTTTTGTATTGATACCATTTGTTTCAAACTCTTTAATTGCAGTATCAGCATCACAAGATCTATTTTCGGGATTATTTTGAATAGTTGGCGAATAGGTTATCTGACTTTCTCTTGATTGTTCACCAGTCGTGTCTTTGGGCAAGGACGATCTTGTTATAGGTATATAGGGCGTAGATTGTAATGGTGTCGGCTCTGGTTCTGGCTCTAGCTCTGGTGTGGGAATAGTAGGTGAAATCGAGAGTTCAGAAATTAATTCTCCTGTATTGAGAGAATTGGTACGGTTAAATCCAGTCGCAATAACTGTGATTTGAATATCATCTTTGAGTGATTCGTTAACAACAGATCCAAATAAAATATTTGCGTTGGGGTCAACAGCACTATAAATAACATCGGCAGCTTCATGAACTTCATGAAGAGATAAACTCTCACCACCTGTAATATTCAAAATAACACCTGTTGCCCCATCGATTGTTTCCTCAAGTAGTGGGGACGAAATAGCTTGTTTAGCGGCTTCAACGGCACGTCCTTCACCACTGGCTTGGCCAATCCCCATCATGGCAGATCCAGAATCTTTCATAATTGTTTTGACATCTGCAAAATCAAGGTTAATTAGCCCAGGAATTGTAATTAAATCAGCGATCCCTTGTACACCTTGTCGAAGGACATCGTCTGCAACCTTAAATGCCTCTGTCATACTGGTCATTTTTTCAATAACAGATAAAATTTTGTCATTGGGGATAATAATCATAGCGTCGACGTGCTCACGTAACGATTCAATACCTTCTTCTGCTTGACGATTACGAACAGGCCCCTCAAACCGGAACGGCTTTGTAACAACAGCAATAGTTAATGCCCCTAAGTCCTTGGCCATTCTGGCAATACTAGGAGAAGCCCCCGTTCCTGTTCCACCACCCATCCCAGCCGTAATAAAGACCATATCTGCACCCTCTAGTGCAACTTCGATATCTTCTTTACTTTCTTTTGCAGATTGCTCCCCAACAGAAGGGATAGCACCACCACCCAACCCTTTGGTTAACTTCGTTCCAATTTGAACCTTATGATCGGCGAGTGACACACTAAGTGCTTGAATATCCGTGTTAAACGCCCAAAATTCAACCCCTTGAACCCCCGAGGCAATCATACGATTAACGGCATTTCCACCGCCACCACCAATTCCAATTACCTTAATATTTGCAAACTGCTTTAAATTCTCTTGAGCCATAATTTATCACCAGATTATATTAAAAAATAAGTTAAAAAATTAGTATAACACACCCGCTAAAAATGACGAAATTTGTATACTTCATTTGTCCCTATTCTTTTTACACCACGACCCATTTCTCGACAATTTATAACGACCCTCCTATTCTTGCTTTAAAATCACCGGTCCTAACGACACAATTAAAAGTTTGCCAGGAAGGGCAGTTTCCATTCATACAATCTCTATATTAACAGGTATCATTAGTGTTAGACAGTGAACCATTACAATTATTATTTTGAAGAGATGCAAAAGAGCCACTAGGAGGATGAGCATATGTCCATCCTTCCCTAGGGCATCTCACATTTCCTGCTACTCGAATCTTTATGTCTGTTTTACCCTGTATCAAATTAATGTAAGATCCGGGATATAATGTACCCGCTTTAAGCCATAGCGTTCCACCTGATGCAACAGCTGAAATAGCATGCGATAGGGTGTCAAATGGGTTACTTTTTTGTCCTGCAGTTGAAACTTGATTACAATCATAAGTGTACGCTGGGGGAGGACCTATCTTGCATCCTCCGGACTGTGCTTCATACGCACTGTTAGTAGAGTCAACATAAACGTCTGGTACTAGTGTAGAACTGTCTTGTACACTTGAATTGAAGTTATTAAAATCCCATTTATCCTTCCTTCCGTCCAGATCACTGTCAACATCTGCTTTCAAACCCCATTTTTCGGCTAAATACTGATGCCAGCAAAGTTTATCCCCTTCACTTAATTGAGCATTAAACAGCAATATTTCTCCAAAATAAATGTCGCCGCAATACGCGCCATTATACCCGTCCCATGCATATAGTAAACATCCCAACATTATTCCTGTTGTATTAGACTCTATCGGCATACCGGTATTCACGCGCAGCACACGATTCTGATACAAGTACCACTCATCATTTTGATATTCCGCTAAGGTTATTTCCAAATTGTTACTATATGCATCATGCCTCCTTTTACTAAAAGCATTTTGTTTTTGAACCCATAGCTGTGAATGTCCTGAATTACGTTTTGCAACGATGATTGATGTAAAGTAATCTGCAGTTACATCTAATGACGTATTTTCGAAATGTCAGTTACCATCAGTAGTATGTATGACACTATTTCCATTAAAAACAGATGTCCGATATATCGGATAGGAACCCCCACCCGTTGTGCTGGTGAAGTGGTTATTATTTCCACTGAGATCATTCCATGTACTAATGGAACCACCATTACTGACAGTCTGCCCAGTATCCGTTGCATCTAACCAAAGGATGGGAGGCTCTGCGTAACACCATCCCTTTGTATGAAAAAAAGTTAACAAAAAAAATAATACACAGCAAAATTTAAAGGATCCACAAATCTTAGAATACTGACTGTTAATAAATATTAAAAAATCTTTTTTTAACATTATAAATATACACACCCCTATAATAATAATGAACTTTGTCTGATATAATATCCCTAGATTATGCACCAATACCTCTCACTTGTTAAGAAAGTACTTCAGCATGGCGATGAAAAAAAGGATCGTACAGGAACCGGTACTATTTCATATTTTGGTGACCAAATGCGATTCGATTTACGAAAGGGCTTCCCCCTTCTAACCACCAAGAAAGTATTGTTTTCTGCTGTTGTTCGTGAATTACTATGGTTTATTAAGGGGGCAACAAATATTAATAAGGGTCTTGTTCCCCATACCAAGATTTGGAATGATTGGGCTGATGAGAACGGAGAGTTGGGACCCATTTATGGTTATCAGTGGCGACAGTGGGAGCAGTTTACTGTCGATTCTGATGGCAATTATTATAAGCAGTATATTGATCAGCTTAAAAATGCCATTGAGATAATTAAGACCCAGCCGGATTCACGACGAATTATTGTATCGGCATGGAATGTGGCTGATATTGATCGTATGGCATTGCCTCCTTGCCATACCTTTTTTCAGTTTTATGTTTGTCAGGGGCATCTGGATTTACAACTCTATCAACGGTCTGCAGATATTGCGCTGGGTGTTCCCTTCAATATTGCAAGTTATGCCTTGTTGCTCATGATGGTAGCACAGGAATGTAGCCTTACCCCACGATACTTTGTTCATACGCTAGGCGATGCTCATATTTATTTGAATCATGTTGATGGGTTAGAGGAGCAGCTTAAACGGACACCAACATCATTGCCGTTAGTAACAATTGCGAATAAACCAGTATTTGATATTGAGTTTGATGATATCCAGTTACATAACTACGAACCAGCACCGTTTATTAAGTTTGCCATTGCCGTTTAAAGATCAATTAACCACCTCTTTACACACTATTACATCAGATCAACCAATATAGTATTAAGTAAAACACTTCCTTTTTGTGTCGTTCGACATCGATTATTAGTCATTTCAATTAATCCTTGATCTTGTAGTTTTTTAATTATAGCTGAATAACGTTCTTCAAACGATTGACTAAATCGTTGTCTAAAGGTAGAGAGTTTAAAACCATCTTGTAACCGTAAATTTGAAATTAAAAACTCTTTGACTTGTGTGTTTTCGTCAATGGGATCTGAGAATATAGGAAGTGGGTTTTTGATATAATCTGTAAGTGATCTTGGATTTGTATATCGACAGTTATTAAAAAAGGAATTGGCACTGGGCCCAATACCAATAAACGGATTATAATTCCAATAGGTTAGGTTATGCTGAGATTCATAGCCTGGTTTTGCAAATGCAGAGACTTCATAATGGGTATAATTTTTCTGGGTGAGGAAATCGTGGGCCTGTGTGTAATGTGTTAACTCTATCGCTTGATCAAGTGGACTAATATCTTTTTTTTCAAACAACGTATGAGGCTCAATGGATAATGTATATGTTGAAATATGGGGGGGATTAAAAGCAAGTGCTTTTTGTAGTGTGTTCATCAAGTCATCTAATGTCAAATGAGGCAATCCTGTTATTAAATCAATATTGTAATTCCAATCACTACTATGGTTAAGCAAGGTCGTTAATGCGATATTTAGGTCGTTAGGCGTATGGGTACGTCCTAAAAAAGTAAGGTCTTTTGGGTTAAAACTTTGTACCCCAATACTAAGACGATTAATACCACGTTGTTTATAGCATGTAAGTAACGATTTTGTGATATTTTCAGGATTTATTTCCATGGTAATTTCACATTCAGGGAATAATGTCAGATGGGCATGGATTGTTTCAAATAGTTGAGTGAGTGCCTTTTTTGAGAGGAGACTGGGGGTTCCACCGCCTAAAAAAATAGATTTAATGGGGGGCAATGAGAATTGTGTTACATAAAATTGGATCTCCTGTCCCAATGCCGTAATTAATGGCGCTTCAAGATCAAGTTGATTTTTAACTTTGTAAAATCCACAGTAGGGACAAATTGTTTTACAAAATGGAATGTGAATATAAAGTGAGAGGCCGTGATTTATGTGCGTTTGTTCTTGCATTTAGGACAAATAGTGTGGGTGGTTTCAAATCCGCATTTTGCACAGAAGGTAGATGTAGTTGATGTTTTTGTTATTGACTGAGAGGGTGAAAGTATAGAAAGAACGAATTTTAGTCCTAACTTAATAATTAGGGCAAACAGGATCAGTTTAAGTAGCATATCGTTGTTAGGTATAAAGACGTATCAGAAATTAAGAGGGTTGGGGTACCTTTTTAATCATGCGAATGACAGATCCTTTTCCTGGTGTTGAATTAAACTCTGCTTCATCCATTAAACTTTCAATAAATGTTAACCCCAATCCTAAATTCATATTACTTTCAGATACTTCTCTTTGCTGCGATGTTCCAATAATAGATGTATCAAATCCAATCCCATCGTCTTTAACTGTAATTTCTAATCTATCCGTATGAATAGTGGCAGAAATTACTACTTTTGCACTGTTATTATCTTTATAGCCATGATGGATAGCATTGGTACATGCTTCAGAAACAGACACTTTTATATCTTCTATTTCTTCAACACTAAAATTCATACGACTTGCCATCCCTGATATTGCCAGTCGAACAACACCCACAAACTCAGATTTGGCATCAAATTTCATTTCCATTGTTAAAGCATTTGAGTTTGTCATGGGTTATGCTAATTCTTTTAGTACGTCCGTTTCCGTCTCGTAAATTGTAATATTTCTTTTTTCTAAACCAGAGACCCTGAATATTTTTTTAATTTGGGGTGTATTACAAATAATATGAACTTGACCATTCTTATTTTTGATATTTTGAGCGGTATGTGCAATTGTACCTAACCCTGTACTGTCAATATATTGGAGGTTTTTAAAATTTAGAATAATCTGTATCTGGCCATTATCAATTACTTGGTTTAGCTTATTTTGTAATTCAGGACAGGTATAAACGTCTACTTCACCCTTAACGTGTACAATAGGATAATCTTCTTTTTCTTCAACTTCAACCGAGAAGCCCATCGATTCAGCCATTAGTAGTTGCCTCCTTAAATTTGAGTAGAACAAATTATAGTATAATTTACTGTCATCGAAAAGTTATTTGTTTGTTTTCTTGACATTTCAATATGACATAAGTATACTCAATCCTCTTGTGTTTACATATTCTAATACATGTTGTATATGTAGTAATAAATGACTAATAGGTGAGATATAATGGCGAAAGCAAAGACAAAAATAGAGGACAACGCAAAAGGAAAGACAGTTCCTTATAATAAAGTTGTTGTTACATGTGCATGTGGTGCACAATTTGATTCAGGGTCAACTTTGGAATCAATTCATGTTGATATTTGTTCTCAGTGCCATCCCTTTTTTACGGGTGAAGATCGCATTGTTGATATTGAGGGCCGTGTAGAGAAGTTCCGTAAGAAGTACCAAAAGGGTACGGAGAAAGATAAGCCAAAGAAGTAAAGTTTATTTGGTTTTTTTGTATACTGTAAAGAGGCTGCCTGGAAGGGGTAGCTTTTTTTTTGTACACTATGATAATGATTGATAAATTTGCAGAAATTGAATCTAGATTTCAAGATGTAGAACGTCAGATGTCAGATCCGGAAATTATTTCTGACCAAAAGAGATACCAGGCATTGGTTCGTGATCATTCTCAATTAAAAGAGGTTGTCGATCTTTATCATCGCTATACTCGGGTTGTAACAGAGTTAAAAGATGCGCAAGAATTGCTATCCGAACCTGATATGAAAGGGATAGCTGAAGAAGAAGTTGATCGGTTATCCAAGGAAGAAAACGACCTAAAAGAAGCGTTACAACTTTTTTTAATTCCATCAGATCCAGATGATCATCGAAATGCGATTGTCGAAATTCGATCGGGAACAGGAGGAGATGAAGCCGCATTATTTGCAGCTGATTTGTATCGCATGTATATTCGGTTTTCTGAAAGTCAGGGATGGACGATTGAAAGTATGTCCGAAAATGTGACGCAGTTGGGTGGGGTTAAAGAAATTGTTTTTCTTGTATCAGGAGCAGAGGTCTATAAACGGTTAAAGTTTGAGAGTGGGACACACCGTGTTCAACGTGTTCCTGATACAGAATCATCAGGACGTATTCATACCTCTGCTGTGACGGTTGCTATTATGCCAGAGGCAAAAGATGTTGATGTTTCTATTGAGTCCAAAGACTTACGCATTGATACCTATCGTGCCAGTGGTGCAGGTGGACAACATGTTAACAAAACAGATTCTGCTGTTCGAATTACACATTTGCCAACAGGTGTTGTTGTTGCATGCCAAGATGAGCGGTCTCAATTTCAAAATAAAGAAAAAGCCATGCAACTACTTCGAACAAGGCTATATGAAAAACAGTTGGAGAATCAGACGCAAGCCCATGCAGAAACGCGAAAACTTCAAGTCGGGACGGGGGATCGATCTCAAAAAATCCGAACCTATAATTTCCCTCAAAATCGTGTCACTGATCATCGTATTAATCTAACCTTATATAGCATGGATAAAGTATTAGAAGGGGCGTTAACAGAAATGATAGATGCCTTACTAAAAGCCTATCAGCTCGAAAAAATGATGTCATAAATGTAGTGATGTGACTTTTTTTCAACTCATTAATGCGTCTATTTCGGAGTTAGTGACAAAAGACGAGGTCTTTTTTCTGTTGAAAGATTCATTTGAAATAACACGGTCTCAATTAATCGCTTCTTTACAAGAATCGGTCCCTGACGGTGTTTTTTTACAGAAATTTCAGAAAAATATTAATCGTCGACGGACTGGGGAACCGTTAGCATATATTTTGGGGAATGCATCTTTTTTGGGAACGTCGTTTAATGTAAAACCTGATGTATTAATTCCCCGTCCAGAAACAGAATTGCTGGTATTAGCCGTCATTTCTTATTGTAAAAATAGGGGTATTAAAAACCCCTTAATTATAGAGTTGGGCTATGGATCGGGATGTATTTTATTGTCATTGGCCTTGAAGTTTCCAAAGCTTAAGGGCTATGGATGGGATGTTTCTCAGGTTGCATATGATATTGCCTCTGAAAATCAAATAGCATTAGGCTATGACTCTGTTACATTTTATCATGGGAATTTTTTTGAGGATAATAAAGTGAACTCATTATTGAGAGAAAAGAATGTGATTTTTGTATCTAACCCCCCTTATATTCCAACGTCAGATATCTCTTTGTTGGATACTGATGTAAAACAGTATGAATCGTCTATTGCATTGGATGGTGGAAATGATGGGCTTGATTTTTATCGACAATGTTTTCAGTTGTTTAAAGGTACAGATGTTTCTCAATTTTATGAAATGGGGATAGGACAAAAGGTACATTTATGTCAGCTGGCAAAACAGAACGGATATTTATCTATATCAGTTGATGATGATTATCAAGGAATACCGCGAATATTTAAACTTAATGGGTGTTGATATCGTATTTCTCAATCTTGTTATACAACGTTGTCCTCGAAATGCCCAATGCTTTAGACACTTGCTGAATATTGCCCTTTTTGATAGCTAAGGCGTTAATAATCGCGTTTTTTTCCATCTCCTCAAGTGAGACTAAGGGGGCACAGGTACTCTGTCCCTCAGGAAGAGAGATGGGACTGGATGCAAGATCAAGCTTTCCAGGTTGAAGCTCTAATACCGTGCTTGTAATAGGATGTCCTTGTGCAATAATGAGTGCCCGTTGCATCATGTTCTCAAGTTCCCGGACGTTCCCCTCAAAGGGATAGTTAAGAAGATATTGTTTAGCTTCATCCGTGAGAGTACTTATTTGTAACTGATGTTGTTTGGAATAAAGGGCTAGAAAATGAGACGCAAGCTGAAGTATATCTTCTTTGCGGTCTCTTAACGGAGGAATAGAAATAGGAAAAACGTTAAGTCGATAGTATAAATCGAGCCTGAATTTTTTGGTGTCGACGAGGTATTTTAAATTTTGGTTGGTAGCAGCAATAATTCTAACATTGATTTTAATAGGCGTTGTACCGCCAACACGTTCAATTTCTTTATTTTGGATAGCCCGAAGTATTTTAACTTGGAGCTCAATGGGAAGTTCACCTATTTCATCTAAAAATAGCGTTCCTGTATCAGCAAGTTCAAATTTTCCGATTTTTTGACTATCTGCACTGGTAAAAGCCCCTTTTTCGTGACCAAATAACTCAGATTCAATGAGGTCTCTGGGAATGGCGCCACAGTTAATGGCAATATAAGGCTTTTCAGATCGTTTAGAATTGTCATGGATCGTTTGAGAAATAATATCTTTTCCAGTGCCACTTTCTCCTTGCAATAATATGGAGATGTCGTTTTCTAGAACAAGGCCAATCGCTTGAAATACGGCGCAGATTTGAGGGCTACTTCCGATTAGTTTCGATTTTTTAATGACATTATGATGTTGTAAATATTTGATTTGATTGGTTTGTAGACTAATTAATTTTTCTTTTTCAACGGTATACATTTCAAAAATTAACATTCCGAGCACATCAAGAATATTAGATAATGTGCTTTTTTCATTGGGTTCAATAATTTTGGAATCATTGGATAGTTTAGATAACGATGTTTTAAGTGCATAAATCATTAATGCGGTTTCTTTGGTACTTAATCCTTGTGCCAGCTGGTTTTGGATAATAGCGTGCCAGGCATCAAATACAGGTTCAAATACTTTTTTATTTAAACTGTGAGTATTTTTATCTTTCAAAATACCTAGGATTTGGTTTAAAAATGTTTTAGATTGTGCTTTGAGAGGTGTTCTAATTGTATCTAATTCTTGGTTATAATGAGGGTTTTTCTCAAATTCTTCCAGCCAATTTTGAAGGATGATATTATATTGATTTTTGTTAATGCTCATGTGTTCATATTTTTAACATGTTTTATTGTATTGATGCAAGAGATTAACGAGAATTCAAAGGGGTTAGGGTTCATCAAATCACAAGAGAAAGACATAAATTTTAGATCAGGATGAGTAGTAACCTTATTGTTGTAAGCAGTCTGAGATTAAATTTTAACGCAGCTATTAGGGTTTGAGGGGTGCCAAGGAGGAGATGGGTTTAACCGCTTTGATAGTACAGTTATCTAATAGATCAGTTAATTTCTTTTCCCATTTTATAGCGTGAGCCCAATTGGATACAGTAAAAAATAATGTGCTTCCTGTTCCTGATAACTGGATCGGTGGTGTATTGAGTCCATGAAGCACACTTTCTAAGGATTTAATGGTAGGATTAAGGTGATAAACAGTATCTTTTAAATCGTTTGGACCCATATAGTTTTCTAAGATAGATTTTGGGGTTTTTGGTGGAAACTTTAATTCTTTTTGTTGGTCATAATGTTTAAATACAGATTTTGTATTGCTATGTATTTGAGGCATAATGAGCACATAGTATTGATTTTTTTTTGTGGGAAGAGGGGTACATTTTTCACCAATTCCACGTACAAGTTGTGTTCCTCCTGTTAAAAAAAAAGGAATATCTGCGCCTAAAGATTTAGCAATGGATCGTTGATATGTTGACGATGTATTGAGTTTAAAAAAAGTATTAATAAAGGTGATTAGTGCCGCGGCATTACTACTTCCGCCGCCAAGTCCACTTCCCATTGGTATGTTTTTATTAACAGTAATGTGTAAACCATGGCTAAGATAATGCTTAAATTTATTATAAACTTGATAAAGTAGATTGGTTTGATCTGTAGGAAAATAGGGTGAATTACTTTGAAGAAGACATGTCTTTTCAGGAATTACTTGAATGGTTAATTGGTCATCTAATGAAATCTCTTGAAAAACAGAACAAATTGGATGATATCCTTTCTTGTTAGGGTGAAATACAAGCAATGATAAATTTAGCTTAGCATAGGAAACCACCTTGAATTCAGATCGTTTTCCCAGCCCTCCCCCCCTGTGTTGTTTTGGCACCTTTTTTAGGTTTTTATTATTTAGATGTTGTTGCTTGAGATACTTCTTTTTTAGGAATTTTCGCGTCTTCCTCAGACTTTAGTGTAATATTGTGTTCTTTCTTTATTGTTTCTAGATAGCCTTGAAGTGCCGTTGATTTCTTTTGGTTTAATAAAAGTTGCTCAATTTGTGTCTGAACTGCATCTAATTTTTGTGCAGGAACATTTTTGATGTCATCTAGTTTAATAACGTGGAATCCAAATTTTGTTTTGACAATCTTAGAGATACTTCCTTTTTTGGGTAATTTGAAAACGGCGGTTTCAAATTCTGGTAGTAACTGTCCTTTTCTAAACCATCCTAAGTCACCACCATTTTTTGCTGTTGGATCAATAGAGTATTTTTTCGCAAGAGAAGCAAAATCTTTTTTTGCGATGGCTTCGTTATATACTTTTAACGCTTCTTTACCTGTTTTTACTAAGATATGACGTGCTTTTCGTTGTTGGTATGCTTTGAATTGACCTGCGTTTTGATTGTAAAAAACTTGTACCTCTTGAGGTGTTACGGTAAGTGATTTATTAACTCTATCATCGATAAGTAACGTCGTTAATAATTGCCGTTTTGCTACAGCGAGTTGCTCTTCAAGTATCTTGACCTGATCCATATAACTTTTTTGTGTTTCAAAGCCTTGCTTTTGGGCTTCTTGATACAGTAACTCTTGATTAATCAATTGTGTAATGATCAGATTATTATTTCCCTTAAGTTGTTCCCTCATATTTTCAGGATACTCTTGGATACGACTTTCAACATCATCGTTTGTTATATATGTTCCGTTAACTTCTGCGACCCAACTTTCAGGTTGTTTCATCTGACATCCACTTAGGATAAATATAGAAAGTGTTAAAAGTGTACCTTTTAGTAAATAATTCATAATTTGAACTCCTTTTTAGTAAACATATGACGTTATAATAGAATATCTTTTTTTTAAATTCAAATCAATTAACCTCAGCCACACCTGGCTCTATCAATAAGGTGTTACAGGAATCAAATTAATTCGGTTTTGTTTATCAATTTCCTTTACTTTAACCTCAACTTTATCGCCTACATTTATAATATCTTCAACGCTGTTGACCCGTTTTTCAGATAGTTTTGATATATGTATAAGGCCTTCTTTTCCAGGAGAAATCTCAATAAAGGCACCAAATTGGACGACTTTCACAACTTTTCCGTTGTAAACATCACCTACTTCTGGATCTTTTACAATTCCCATGATCATTTGGTAAGCAGCATCAAGTTGCATTTGATCTTTTGCTGAAATACTAATAATGCCAGTAGATCCATCTGAAATTGAGATTTTTGCCTTTGTTTCTTCTTCAATTTTTCGAATGGTTTTTCCGCCAGGACCGATGACTAACCCTACTTTTTCAGGGTTGATAGGGAAAGAATGTATTTTGGGTGCATTTTCAGCGACAGTATTTCGTGACTGATCAAGGACATCGGTCATTTTTTTCAAAATATGTAATCGCCCTTCTTTTGCTTGTTTCAATGCTTGCTCTAATATCTCTTTAGAGAGTCCTGAAATTTTGATATCAAGTTGTAATGCAGTGATCCCTTTTTCAGTTCCAGCAACTTTAAAATCCATATCTCCGTAATGATCTTCAAGCCCTTGAATATCCGATAAAATGACATAATCGTTGTCATTGATAAGAAGACCCATCGCAATGCCAGAAACAGGGGCTTTAATCGGAACGCCACAATCCATCAGTGATAAGGACCCCGAGCAAACAGAAGCCATTGAGGACGATCCATTGGATTCTAATATTTCAGAAACAATGCGGATGGTATACGGGAATTCTTCTTTGGTAGGAATAACCGATTTTAGGGCACGTTGCGCAAGTGCGCCATGTCCTAATTCCCGTCGTCCAGTAAATACGCGACCACATTCACCAACTGAAAAAGGCGGAAAATTATAATGGAAGTAATAATTATTTGTACTCTTTTCATCTAATCCATCAATTAATTGTTCATCATCTTCTGTGCCCAGTGTAATAACACCTAAGCTTTGTGTTTCTCCTCGCGTAAACAGTGCCGATCCATGTGTTGATGGCAACACATCGACCTGAACATCAATGGGCCGAATTTCATCTAGCGCACGACCATCAGGACGAACCTTCTTTTCTAAAATAGTATTTCGAATTTGCTCTTTTTTAACAGTATTAAATGCTGTTTTAACGAGCCCCTCATTATCGCCTTCTTCAGATACAAGTTCTGTAAGTACGCGTGTTTCAAGGGTTGTTAATAGGGCGTCAATGTCTTCTTTGTTGCCACCTGTTAGTTTAGAGTGAATTTCAGTTCCGATTAATGTTGTTACCTTTTCTATGAGAGCAGGAAGTTCTGGATTTTCGTCAGGAAGTGGAACTTTTTCTTTTCTTACGTCTGAGACGACTTGTTCCTGAAGTGTAATGGTGTCTTTAATAATTGTATGCCCGAACATAATGGCATCAATAATGGTTTCTTCTGACACTTCTTTTGCTTCAGATTCTACCATTAAGATAGCATCTTTTGTTCCTGCAACAATAATTTCCAATGTACTTCTTTCGAGATCTTTAGGGGAGGGATTTCCGACAAAATTCCCGTCTATCTGAGCAACTAATACACCGCCAACGGGGCCGTTAAAGGGGATATCTGAAACGGAAACAGCTGCAGAAGCGGCAACCATTGCAAGGGGTTCCATTAGAACGGTTTCATCGTAAGATAATACGGTTATAATAATTTGAACCTCGTTATATAGACCTTTGGGAAATGAGGGCCGAAGTGGACGATCAATTAACCGTGCAGTAAGTGTGGCATCGGTACTGGGACGTGCTTCTCGTTTAAAAAAACCACCAGGTATTTTTCCTGATGCATACATTTTTTCTGAGAATTCCAATGTAAGCGGGAAGAAATCAATTCCTTCTTTGGGCTTTTTTGACATTGTTGCGGTTGCAAGAAGGACCATGTCGCCACACTTTACCGTGACAGAGCCATTGGCCTGTTTTGCAAGAACACCTGTATTAATTTCTACGTCGCGGTCGGCAATGCGCTGAACCTTTGTTATTCCACCTTTAATCATTTTAGTTATCCTTGTTGAAAGTTTATTTTAGCTTGTTTTTACGTGAGCTATTATTACTTTACTTTAGTTTTAATTTTAGTTTTTTTCCTAACTTTGCTAGAGAATCAGGGTTTCTTTGTTTTAAGTATTTAATTAGTTTTCGTCGACGACTGACCAATATCAGTAATCCCCGTCGTGTATGATGATCTTTTTTATGTTTTTTAAGGTGTTCGACAAGGTAATTAATACGTTCTGTTAATACTGAAATTTGAACTTCAGATGACCCTGTATCTGTTTCGTGTGTTTGATGCGCCGTAATAATATCCTTTTTTTCTTTTTCTCCAATTTTTGCCATAATTTTATTCTCCTTTTTTTAAGCCTCTTTTGATTTTTTTATTAAATTTCTTTTGATTTTTTGTCGTTTTTAAGTTGTAGGTGAGTACAAGATAATTACGGTTCTTACAATGAATAAATCTAAACTTAGGTAGTGACCTTATATGCCGAAAAAATAAGGTATACCTGCTAATGGTACCATGCTCAGTTAGGCAGGGCAATACAGTGGATTTATATTGAATTCAAACAATGAAAAGATATCTGCTTTTTTTGCATATTCTATAGCTTGCCTAAAAGGGAGTGTTTTGTCGCGTTGGTTTATGGTACCATGGTGGGGAATGTTTGAACGACTCTTAGTATCAAGCCGGCATTAATTTCTATTTTTTGAGGAGACAGACAACAATGACAACTTATGCATATGGACTACCAAGATTGGGAAAAAAAAGAGAATATAAAACGACGATTGAATCGTTTTGGAGAAAAAAATGTTCAGAAGAAGATGTCTGGACACAATTAAAGACGATTCAAGAGAATAATCGTCAAACGTATCAGAATAAGGTGTCTGTATTTCCAGATGCAGAGGTTTCTGCGTATGATCCCTTGTTTGATACAGCGATTGCATATGGACTCTATAATCCGCAGTCTTTGGATGAATATTATGAACTATGCCGAGGTAAAAATGCCCTGGAAATGACAAAATGGTTTAATACAAATTATCATTATTTGGTTCCTGATTTTTCGGACTTGCCTCAGAATCCGTTTAAAGCGAATTTGGGAAATCCGATTGTTAGCCGATTAAAGTCGGGGAAATTTCCTCAGTTCATTGGACCGTTTACACTGTTAAAACTGGCAAAAGGAATTAATCCTGATCAGTTTGCAACGGTGTTTAATGCACTGATTCCAGTAGTTAAAGAGATTCTTGATACATTTGAATCGGTTCAATTGGAAGAGCCTGCCTTTGTCATGGATTTGTCGGATGAAGAGATTGCGCTGATTAAGTCTGGCTATGAAACGTTGGGACAATCTCAGTGTAACATTCACTTGGTGACATATTATGATGATGTTGACTTTTTAGAATCATTGGTTCAGTTGCCGGTGTATGCGATTGGATTGGACTTAGTGAGTGGCAGCCAAAATGCGCGTTATGTCTGTGAGCATGGATTTCCGGACGATAAAGTCTTAATTGCAGGACTTGTTGATGGAAGAAATGTATGGAAAGCAGATCAAAATCAAATTCAGGCAATACTTCGTCAGATTCAAAACCGTGTTAAAACAGTATGGGTATCTAATGCAGGTCCATTATCCCATTTGCCACATACGGTGAGTATTGAGTCAAAACTGCATCCCGTACTTCAACAAAATTTGAGCTTTGCATATGAAAAATTGGATGAGATTGCGGGAATTGGATCAGGAAATGCCGGTTCTGATGACGGGGCTCCTTTGGATGAGATTCGAACACAGTCATCCGTTCAATCGCGTGTGGCATCATTACAAGCATCGGACTTTGTAAAACCCGAGTCTCATGACTCTCGAAAAAAACGTCATCAATCTCAGCTTAATTTACCATTATTTCCGACAACAACCATTGGTAGTTTTCCGCAAACGAAAGAAGTGCGTCAAAAACGAGCGGCATATCGACGGGGTGACTTATCTGAGGCAGAGTATCAGTCATTTATTAATACTGAGATTGATTCATTGGTTGCATTTCAAGAGGATCTTGGATTAGATGTTCTCGTTCATGGCGAATTTGAACGAACAGATATGGTTGAGTTTTTTGCTCAGCAATTAGATGGTATTGCAACTACTCAAAATGGATGGGTTATTTCTTATGGGACACGGGGATATCGACCACCGATTATTTATGGTGATGTATCTCGCCCCGAGCCAATGACATTGCGAGAAATTAAATATGCACAACAACAAACAGATAAGCCAATGAAGGGAATGTTAACAGGTCCTGTAACGATTATTGCATGGAGTTTCTGTCGAAATGATATTCCAATGGGCGATGTGGCCAATCAAATTGGGTTGGCTTTACAAGATGAAATTAGGGATTATGAAACAGCAGGCATAAAAGTTGTTCAGGTAGATGAAGCGGCATTTCGTGAATTAGCACCAATTAAGAAAAAGGCATGGTCAGCCTATTTTGATTGGGCAGTGAAATCATTTAATCTAACAGTAAATACAAGCCCTGACACTCAGATTCATACCCATATGTGTTATTCAGAATTTGGTGAAATTATAGACTATATTAACGAGATGGACTTTGATGTTATTTCGATTGAAGCGTCACGGAGTAAAGGGGATATCTTAAATTACTTTTCAACGGTTCAGTTTAGTAAGCAAATTGGATTGGGTGTGTGGGATATTCATTCGCCAACAGTGCCTGATGTCAGTAAGCAGCTTGATATTGTCAAACAATCGTTAACACATATTTCAGACGAGCAGTTTTGGTTAAATCCAGATTGTGGGCTTAAAACGCGAGATTGGCCGGAAACAAAAGCCTCTTTACAAAACTTGGTTACGGCGGCAAAACAACTTCGTAAGTCTAAAGTGGCGGTAAAAAGTACGGTAAGATGAAGGTTCTGAAATCACAACGTAAAGGAAATATAACGCACCTTGAAATTGAAATTCCTCATGATACGTTAGAGAAGGCGTTTGATACGGCATTTAAAAAGTTAGTTAAGAAGGCAAAGGTTGCGGGTTTTAGGGAAGGAAAAGTGCCTCGGCCTATTTTTGAGAAGCACTATGGTAAAACGCCTATTCTTCAGGAAGGATTGTCTTCGGCAATGGATGCGTCGTATTCTCGTGCAATTAAGGAACTTAATTTAAAGGTGGTTGATCACCCTCAAAATGTAAATGCGGATGAATATAAAGAAAATGAACCTGTTCGATTTACATGTGAGGTGACGGTTAAGCCGGAGGTTAAATTAGGTAAATATAAGGGGATTAAGTTAACGAAAGAAGGGCCTACAACGGTAGACGATCAAGTTGAGACTCAGATTCAGCAACTTCGAGAACAAATGGCATATTACCAAACGGTAGATCGAAACATTCAGCATGACGATATTATTCGAATAAATACAAAGGCAACGTCTAATGAAGATCTTATTGAGTCTTGGAGTCGGGATAATATGGCCTTTAAAGTAGGAAGCAAACAATTTGGAGAAGAATTTGATACAGAAGTTGTGGGAATGAAAACCAATGATAAGAAGTCAGTATCTTTGACCTATGATTCTCAATTTGTTCAAAAAGAGGTTGCAGGTAAAACCGTTGATATTGAATTTACGATTATGGAAGTTCGTGAAAAACAGTTGCCAGATTTTGATGATGCGTTTGCAAATAAAGTGTCTGAATGTACATCAAAAGAAGCGCTTCGTAATAAAATTAAAGATCAAGTGCAAGAGCAACATCAAAAAGAGGTTGATGAAAAATTGCGTTCGGAGTTAATGGAACAAATTGCAGAAAAATCTAAAATGGATTTGCCCGAGGTCATGGTTGATTCAGAAGTAAAGTATGATATTCAATATTATGAAGAGCAACTTAAAAAGTCGGGAAGTACAATTGATAAATACTTGGAAATGATGGGCAAATCTAAAGTTGATTTTGAAAAGGAACTTAAAGAGGGTGCACGGAAAAGGGTGATTGTTGAATTAATTCTCGATGCAATTTCTCAAGAGGAAAAAGTTGAAGTCACAGAAACTGAATTAAAAGAAAAAGTAAAAACACTTTTACCTAATCTTAAGACGGATGAAGAAATTCAGTCTCATATGGCGCAAATTAATCTTGAGGGATTTAAATCAATGTTAAAAAAGCAGAAAACGATGGATTTTCTGATTGATCATGCTAAGATTTCAGAAAAATAGTTAATTGAGTAAATTAAAGTATAAATTTAATAAAAAGGGAGATTAATAATGCCACTAATTCCAATGGTTATTGAACAAACAGGTAAAGGAGAGCGCTCTTATGATATCTACTCTCGATTACTTAAAGAACGAATTATTTTTTTACACGAAGCCATTGATGATAATGTTGCTAATCTGATTATTTCACAGTTATTATTTTTAGAAGCAGAGGATAATATTAGAGATATTTATCTCTATATTAATAGTCCTGGTGGTGTTGTAACAGCAGGGATGGCAATTTACGATACAATGCAATTTATTACGTCTCCTGTATCTACGATCTGTATGGGACAAGCCGCATCAATGGGTGCCTTTTTACTTGCATCAGGGGCTCAAGGGAAGCGATTTGCTTTGCCTAATGCACGAATTATGATTCATCAGCCCTTAGGCGGTGCACAGGGACAAGCAACAGATATTGAAATTCAAACCAAGGAAATTTTGCGTATTAAACGCCAATTAAATCAAATTTTATCTGAACGAACAGGTAAAAAGTTATCTAAAATTGAAAAAGATACCGATCGAGATTTTTTTATGGGATCAGAAGAAGCAAAAGAATACGGGTTAATCGACGATATTATTTTAACACCAATCGGTCGGGAAAAATAAGGAACTCTTCATGCCAGATTCCGTACTTGTATGTTCATTTTGTGGGAAACTTCAACATAGTGTTAAAAAGCTTATCGTCGGACCGGATGGGACTAACATTTGTAATGAATGTGTTGATTCTTGTGTTGATATTCTAGAAGAAGAAAATATTCGGGATAAAATTAAAAATCCTGTTTCTGTGACACAAGGGACATCGGATGTGGACTATGATGCACCTCATGTTTTACCTAAACCAATTGAGATTAATGATCATCTTAATAATTATATTATTGGGCAATCACATGCAAAACGTATTATTTCGGTAGCTGTATATAATCACTATAAACGCTTGTGGGGTGATATGACAGATCAAGATGATACGGAGTTACAGAAAAGTAATGTACTGTTACTGGGGCCTACTGGGACGGGGAAAACACTATTTGCTCAAACCTTAGCAAAGAAACTTAATGTTCCGTTTACCATTGCAGATGCAACGACGTTAACGGAATCGGGGTATGTGGGTGAAGATGTTGAGGGGACATTGTTTAGACTACTTCAAGTGGCAGATTTTGACATTAAAAAAGTACAATCAGGGATTATCTATATTGATGAGATTGATAAAATTACTCGAAAATCTGAAAATCCGTCGATTACGCGTGATGTATCTGGGGAAGGTGTTCAGCAAGCGCTACTGAAAATGTTAGAAGGGACGCTTGTTAACGTACCTATGAAAGGGGGCCGAAAAAATCCTCAGCAAGAATTTATTACAGTGGATACCAGTCAAATTTTATTTATTTGTGGGGGTGCATTTCATGGGTTAGAAGATGTGATTAAACAAAGATTAAATACAAAATCGTTTGGGTTTGTTAATCCTGAAGAGTCGACAGACTCTCAGGATGATTATATTTTTGAACATGTTCAGCAAGAAGATTTAATTAAATATGGCATTATTCCTGAGATGATTGGGAGATTGCCTATTTTAGCGCCGTTACGTCAATTGGATGAATCGGAGTTGCTTCAGATATTAACAGTTCCTAAAAATGCGATTACAAAACAATATCGGAAGTTGATGAAGATGGATAATATTGATCTTACGTTTGATTCCGAAGCCCTTGAGTTAATTGCTAAAATCACCTATTTTCGTGATGTAGGAGCGAGGGCATTACGAGGTATTGTTGAGGAGATTATGTTGGAGTACATGTTTGATGCGCCGTCATCAAAAGCGAAAAAAATTCGCATTGGTTTAGAAGATGTAAATACGTTTATTAAACACAAGCTATCGAAAGAAACACAAGATCAATTGTTGAATAAAAAAAAGGGATCTAAATCTTTAACTAAGAAAGTAGCGTAGCAATGGCACTATTAGATATAGTAAAACATCCCAATCCTATATTACGTCAAAAAACGGTTCCTGTAACTGTGTTTGGGAAAGCGTTGTCTCGATTTGTTAACGATATGTACCAAACTAAGGATGCTATGAATGGTATTGGGTTAGCAGCACCTCAAGTAGGTCGTTTAGATGCAGTCTTTGTTATTCGTGTTGATACCCATAAAAAAGCATATATTAATCCTGAAATAATGTGGAAGAGTACAGAAGTAGGTCCCTATGATGAAGGATGTCTAAGCATTCCGAATATTACAGTTCTTATTGAACGACCAAAGTCGATTAAAATTAAGGCACAGGATGTTGATGGAAATAAATTTGAAGAAACACTAAATGGGCTGCTTGCAACTGTATTTCAACATGAATTTGATCATCTTAATGGGATATTAATTGTTGACCATGGAACGCCAAAGCCTGTTCCTGTAAAATAAGTTCTGATGATTATTACGGTTTTAAAATCAAAGTTAGCATATGTCAAAATAACAGAAGCCAACCTTTATTATGAGGGAAGTATTACAATTGATGAAGATTGGATGGATGAAGCATATATTACTGCCAATGAACAGGTTCATCTTGTTAATGTTCAAAACGGGGAACGGTTGATTACCTATGCGATTCCAGGATTACGTGGCAGTGGTACGATTTGTTTAAATGGACCAGCTGCTCGGAAGGGCTTGGTGGGCGATGAACTTATTGTTATTACTTATGCCCAAGTAGAATGCCGTGAACAACGATCGTTTCCTGTGGTCATTAATAAAAAAGATAAAACATCATAATGCAATCTGGTCAGCCCATTTCTTTTTCTAGAGGAGTTAATGGAGATGCCTATATTGGCGGGTGTTTGGTTAACGACTTGGTTAAAAAATATGGATCCCCCTTATACATACTAGATCAACAGACCATTATTGAGAATTGTCGATCATATACAATGCCACTATCTCAGTATTACCCTCATTTTCGGGTGATGTATGCAGGAAAAGCCAATTTAACAATAGGGTTATTGGATCTGTTGACATCAGAAGGTATTGGGCTTGATGTATCTTCTGGAGGTGAGCTATATACGGCATTGCAAAGTAATATGAAATCAGAACATATTATTTTTCACGGTAATAATAAATCAATTGAGGAACTTCAGTTAGCAATTGATCATCAAGTGACGATTATGTTAGATAATGATCAAGAACTGGATCGTATTATGCACTATTCTTCGAAAACACAACCGACGAAGGTGATGGTGCGATTGAAACCCGGCATTGAAGCGAATACGCATGACTATATTAAAACCGGTCACAGTGAGTCAAAATTTGGGTTTAATTTGTCGGATATGGTTTCTGTCGTAAAAACATGCCATGAATCAGATCGGATTCAATTTTTAGGAATTCATGCTCACATTGGCTCTCAACTATTTGATCCGGCGCCGTATATGGCGCTTGTTGATTGTATGGTAGGTCATTTAGTAACGCTTAAACAAGAATTAGGGATTGATGTGCATCAGTTAAACTTAGGTGGCGGGGTGGGTATTAAATATACAGAGGCAGATCATCCGTTGCCTATTTCTGATTTTATGACAACATTATCACAGCGATTGGTTCAACGCCTAGATGAGAAGGGACTATCGCATCCGCTATTAATGTTGGAGCCGGGGCGGTCTATTGTTGGAGATGCGGGCGTAACAGTGTATACCATTGGTGCAATTAAATCTGTTTCAAAAGAAAAAACCTACGTATTTGTTGATGGGGGTATGGCGGATAACCCGAGACCGCTTATTTATCATTCGGAACATCTATTTGAGTTAGTGCGTGGTCCTGTTAATGGAGACCATTCAGACAATGGGCAGTTTTATGCGATTGCAGGTAAGTTTTGTGAATCGGGTGATGTATTGGCCCAAAAAGTATTGCTAGATTCTCCAAAATCAGGGGATCTTTTAATGGTGTATGGTACAGGGGCTTATAACTATAGTATGGCGTCTAATTATAATCGGGCGAAACGTCCTGCGATGATATTGGTTAATCAAGGTCAATCTCAGATACTGGTTCAACGAGAGTCTTTCGAAGATTTGATTCGACTGGATCGCCGGTTGGAGCATTTATAATGCAACGTATTCGGTGTCAATCATTAATCAAAAAAAAGGAAGATGGCATCCCGATAACAATGCTAACAGCATATGATGTGATGACAGCAGAAATACTCTCAGATACAGGGGTTGATATTATCCTCGTAGGAGATTCATTGGGAAATGTATTTTGTGGGTATGATACAACGTTACCAGTGACGCTTGATAATATGATTTATCATACGCAAGCCGTTGTTCGGGGTAATCAATCATCTTTTATTGTGTCGGATATGCCATTTTTATCGTATCAAGTATCGATTGAGCAAGCAAAAGAAAATGCAGGTCGATTAATTAAAGAAGGAGGTGCTCATGGTGTTAAGCTAGAGGTAGGTACTGAGCAACTAGAAACGGTTAAGGCTATTTTAGGAATGGGTGTTCCCGTAATGGCGCATTTGGGATTTACACCGCAAAGTGTTCATCAGTTGGGAGGATATCGTATTCAAGGTCGTAATCAAGATCAGGTCGATCAACTGATTGCGTTGGCCATTGCATTAGATGAGATGGGCTGTTTTTCAGTATTACTTGAAATGGTTCCAGGGGATGTTGCAAAGCAAATTACACATACCATTAATGTCCCTACAATTGGAATTGGTGCAGGATTGGATTGTAATGGACAGGTGTTGGTTACTCAAGATTTATGGGGAATGTCGAAACAAACACCACGCTTTGTTAAGCACTATGCAAAATTAAGAGAAACGATGACGTCATCTGTATCTGACTATATTCAAGAGGTAACATCACGTCAGTTTCCAGACCCAGATCATTGTTATGAATAACATTGTTATAAATAAAAAATGTAGAGAAATTAAACTATACGATACATTAAGGCGAGATCGTGTATTGTTTGAGCCACTTGTGCCAGGAAAAGTGTCATTTTATGTGTGTGGTGTGACAGTATACGATGATTGTCATATGGGACATGCCCGTGCCTATGTGGCATTTGATGTAATTCGTCGATATCTACAAGATTGTGAATTTCAGGTTCGATATGTTCAAAACTTTACAGATATTGATGATAAAATTATTCAAAAGGCACAAGATAATGGTGAATCAGTTCATGAGTTAGTTGACCGTAATATTACGTCATATTTTGAAGATATGGATAAACTGGGTATTTTACGTGCAGAGTGTTATCCACGAGCAACACAACATATTGGATCAATGATTATGGTTATCGAAGGGTTGATTAACCAAGGATATGCATATATAACATCTTCTAGGGATGTATGTTTCTCCGTTGATGCATTTTCGGATTATGGTAAGTTATCCAAAAAAGTACTTGATGAACTGGATTCAGGAAGCCGTGTTGTTGCAGATCAAGCGAAAAAAAACCCCTTTGACTTTGTATTATGGAAGCCGTCTAAACCCGGTGAACCAGAATGGGATAGTCCGTGGGGAAAGGGTCGCCCTGGATGGCATATCGAGTGTTCGGCAATGGTGTTAGATAACTTAGGAGAAACAATTGATATCCATGGGGGTGGTGCTGATTTAATTTTTCCGCATCATGAAAATGAGATTGCACAGTCTGAGTGTTATACAGGAAACTCTTTTTCTCGATATTGGCTTCATAATGGGTTTGTAACCATTAAAAATGAAAAGATGTCAAAATCAACAGGTAATTTCTTCACTGTTAAAGAGGCGTTAAAACGATATGAGGGTGATGTTCTTCGGTTTTTCTTACTTAAAGGCCATTATCGGTCGCCGTTGCAATATTCGGAAGCGGGGCTTGTTGAAGCAAATCAGGCGTTGAGTCGGTTAAAATCAACGTTTCAATCTGTGAAACAGAACCAACCGGGGTCAGATCATCAAAACAATTTTGAACAATTAATACAGCGATTTCATAACGAAATGTGTGATGATTTTAATACAGCCGGAGCAATTGGGGTATTATTTGATTTGAACAAGTTGATTCATACAACGCAGTCAGGGACAGATATTTTAAAGCAGTTGGGTGATATTTTAGGTATTTTTTTTCAGTTAGAGGATGAGCCAGATATATTATCTGATGAGTTAATGACGTTAATTGACGAACGCATTCAAGCAAAAAAGGATAAAAATTTTTCACGTGCAGATGAAATTCGGGATCTTTTATTGAATCAACATGGCATAACCTTAGAAGATACTGCTGAAGGAACGCGGTGGAAAAAAT
>JACLAC010020254.1_pt1 | contig 35301 bp, 28 predicted proteins | sample 8027881 | NCBI WGS metagenome assembly JACLAC01 (sample SAMN15725517, study PRJNA655200) | protist metagenome | isolation source: fluorescence activated cell sorting (FACS) single amplified genomes of... | place: Spain: Blaines Bay Microbial Observatory, Mediterranean Sea | collected 2016-01-19 | reverse complement strand
TTCTGGATGGGCACTAACTAATACTGAAAAGCCGATTCCTGCTGTTTTCAATGGCGCCCACCGGATAACCGAAAGTTGCCGGCCCGGCATCTTTTCAGGTTTCAAAGAGTCGCCATTGAAGACAGCGAAAGAAACAAAGAAAACCACTAATAATAGCGGAGGCGTTCCACACCGCAGATAATACGGGAGGTCCGGGCAACCTGGACGGAGTAACCATACTCGTTGTCATACCAGGCATAGACTGTTGCCTGTTTGCCGTGGGTTAGCGTGGCCAGGGAATCCACCGTACAGGCATGTGAACTGCCAACCATGTCACTACTCACCACTTCCTCGTTGCGGCTGTAGTCGATTTGTGCCATGAGTGGTCCTTTCAGGGCCGAGTGCCGCAAGGCTTCATTTATCTCTTCCCGGCCGACCTCCCGGCTGAAAGTGAGATTGAGAATGGCGAGGGAGATATTGGGGGTGGGCACGCGGACAGCACTACCCGTCACTTTCCCACTAAGCTCCGGAAGTGCTTTGGCTACTGCTTTTGCCGCTCCCGTTTCCGTAAGTACCATGTTCAGGGCCGCGGATCTGCCGCGCCTCTTTTTCTTGTGGAAATTGTCCAAGAGGTTCTGGTCATTGGTATAGGCATGCACGGTTTCCACATGAACGTATTGGATGCCGAAATTATCGTTGAGTACCTTTAGGGGAGGTACGATGGCATTGGTGGTACAGGATGCCGCGGAAAAGATTCGCTCCCCATCCGACCAATCACGGTGGTTCACGCCATAAACGATGTTGGGAATGTCTTCCTTACCGGGGGCAGTGAGCAGGACCCTGTTTATACCCGGTGCTTTCAAATGTAGGCCCAACCCTTCCCGGGTCCGCCAGACACCCGTATTGTCAATGACCAGAGCATTGTGAATGCCATATTGTTCGTAGTTTACCTCATCCGGAGAATTGGCTGAAATAAACTTGACATAGCAACCGTTGGCAATGATGGCCTGTTCCTCTTCGAGGATCTCCAGGTTGCCCTTGAGGGGACCGTGTACCGAATCGCGAAGCAGTAATTGGGCCCGTTTCCGAACATCCAAAGCGCCGCGACATACGACGGCCCGTAACTTGAGGGCATCACCGCCACCTGCTTGCCGAACCAGGATCCGCGCCATCAGCCGGCCAATCCGGCCAAATCCATAGAGTACCACATCTCGGGCCTCAAATGCTCCGGCACCATCTTTCAAGTGGTTGCGCAACTCATGCTCTAGAAAGGGTTCCAAGCCGGCTTCCTGGTTTGAGTCCATCCAATTGAGGGTGAGGCTGCCGATATCGATCCGAGAGGGACAGAGCTGCATCCCCGCCAGGGTTTCGATGATGGGTAGCGTATCTTCGATCCCAAACTCCCTTTCGGTAATCATCCTTCCGTAGTAATGGGTTTTTAAAATATTTACATGACCCAGATTGGATAATGGTCTTCGGAAGAGGAGTAACTCTACCGAGCGATCGACCAATAAGCTGTGTATAGGCGCAATGGCCTTAATGGCCAGCTTCTCTCCCTTGATCCAGTCCCCAAGCTCTTTCCTGAATTTAACCGACATGGCAACTCCTTAGAATAATGGGCCGAATTACGATTTAGGTGAGTTGGCTTGCCGGTGGCAAATAACCACTCGGGGGGTCCGTTCCAATGCACGCTCCGACATACCGGAAGGGCATGTTCTCGGTTCGCGTGTCCGCAAGGCCTTATGATTCTGGCCCATCTCATCCACGGCATCGCTCACTTCGGCTCAATTAAAAAGATCGAAAATGGCGGGAATCATCCGCCTCCTCCAAAACGATTGCATTATACCATGGCTTGAATAAATGGGTGATCGGTATTGGAAAAATACAGGATTTTGGGGATTGGGCTTGGACATGATTACAGGATTTTGGGGATTGGGCTTGGACATGATTACAGGATTTTTGGGATGGGGCTTGGACATGATTACAGGATTTTTGGGATGGGGCTTGGGCATGATTACAGGATATTGGGATGGGGCTTGGACATGATTACAGGATTTTTGGGATGGGGGTTTGAGAGGGTTATTGGAAGGACAAGATGGGTTAGACAAATTAACAGAAGACCGTTCAGGAAAGATTAATGAGAACAGGATGTGTTGGGAGGATGAACCGGCCGGTTCATTCTCCCAACAATCAGGCCAGAGCCGTCAAGTGGTAGGGTGGGCGGAAGTTTCGGCTTGGAGCTTGAAGGAGCCGGCGAGTTTCTTGCGAGCATCCAAGCAGAGGCTGAGCAGGGCGGGAACCAGGAAGAGGGTGAAGACGGTGGAGACCACCAATCCGCCGACCACCACACTCCCCAAACCTCGGTAAAGCTCCGAGCCTGCACCCGGGAATAGCACGAGGGGCAACATGCCGCAGACACTGGTGGCGACACTCATGAAAATGGGGCGGATCCTGCTGTGTGTTGCCCGGCTGATGGCTTCGTTATAGGCCATCCCTCTTTCACGAATGTTGATGAGTGACTGGTGGACGATGAGGATGGCGTTATTGACCACGGTCCCGATAAGGATGACGAATCCGAGCATGGTAAGCACATCCAAGGAGTGAATCCCAGCTACTTTGAGGCCGAGAAAACCTCCGAGGGCGGCCAGGGGCACACTGAACAGGATGACAAAGGGATAGAGAAAGCTCTCGAAGAGGGCAGCCAGAAGGAGGTAGGTGATGACCACTGCCAGGAGCAGGTTCCATTTCAAGGCATTCCCTGTCTGGGTCAGTTTATCCGCGGTCCCGCTGAGACGCGTTCGGTAAAGGTCGCCGGTGAGTCCCTCCTCCCGCATGGGTGCTAGAATCTGTGCCTCGATGATCTCCATGGCGGATTGGAGGGGAATGGTCTCCGGAGGGGCGACCCGAATGATAACTGCCCGGCTGCGATCTATGCGGTTGATCTGAACGGGTCCGTTGGTCAAAAGGACATCAGCCACAGAGCCCAGGGCCACCAACTCACCTGCGGGTGTGGCGATGGGCATCTGTTCCAGTTGATGTGTGCTATGAGCATAGCCGGAGGAACCCATGATTTTGAGATCGATACGGCGTCCCTCATGAAGGTATTCGGAAACCTTGATACCATCCACCAGAGCGCTAAGTGCAAAACCAAGGTCCCGGTTGGATATGCCGAGTTCGGAAGCTCTGCGCCGGTCGGTAAAGACCTGGAGTTCGGGGTTACCGAGGTCCAGGGTCGGGATGGGCCGTGCCTGGGAGCCCGGCAGGTGTTGATAGACCTTACCCATGGTAATCAAACCCAGGCGGATGAGGTTTTCCAATTCGGGTCCGGTAATTTCGATGTCGATACTCCGCCCCCGGTTGGCGACACTTTGGAAGATATTCATCTGGGTGGTGAAGGCAAAGGCACCGGGGATTTTGTTGTTTGTTTCAAAGCATTTGGGCAGGAGTTCACGGACACGTAGCGGTTCGTTGGCACTCATCCCCACGAAAGCGAAATTCTTGAGGGCCACGTAAAAGAAATTATCGATACCATGGCCCGGTAGGCTTTCCCACTCTTCCGGGGGCGCTTCCCAGAGGGGGCTCAGGTCACGGTTGTAAAGTTCACGGATTTCGGCGACCTCCTCAATATTGTAACCGGGTGGCGGGAACATCTGACCGAACAGGAAGTTCTGATTACCGGTGGGCAGGTATTCGGTCTGGGGAATGAGTATCAGGCTCAGGATGATGGCACCGGCGGTAAGGCCCACCACTACGACAAGCCGGCGAACGGTTCCCCGGCAGATCCAGGCTACGAAAGCCGTCATGCGATCTCGCAGGGCTCCGGCCGAACCCGTACCAATTCCTTTTTTTGTTCCATCCTTGGAAGGATGGGACACGTGGAGGATCCGTGCGGAGAGACTGGGAATGACGGTGATTGAGACCAGCAGGCTGAGTGCTACCGCACAACTGATGGCAATGGCAATGTCTCGGAATAACTGGCCTGCCTCTTCCTCAATGAAGAGGATGGGTAGGAAAACGGCAATGGTAGTCAAGGTACTGGCCAGGACCGCACCCCAGACCTCACGAGCCCCGTCCAGGGCTGCTTTGAAATGAGGTTTACCCATTTGGCGGTGGCGGTAGATATTTTCCAGGACCACGATGGAGTTGTCGACAACCATGCCCACGGCAAAGGCCATGCCGGCGAGACTGATCACATTGATGGTGCGGCCAAAAAGGTTGACCATGAGGAAGGTACCCACCACGCTGATGGGGATGGCCACGGCAACAACGAGGGTGGAGGACCCGCTCCTGAGAAAGAGGAGCAGGACGATAATCGCGAGGAACCCGCCCAGGATCAGGCTCTGCTGTACCAGGGAAATGGCGCTGTCGATGTAGTGGGTTTCGTCATACACCTGTTGTAGGTACAAACCCCGGGGCTCCAAGAGCTCGTGGTTCAGCGCGTCCACGGAGGCCCGAAGCCGGACCATGACCTCCATGACATTGGAGCCGGTTTCGCGAATGGCGTTCATGATCAATACACGCTCGTTCTTGAAATAGGCCTTTGCCTGGGGTTTGACAAACCCCAGTGCAACGCTCGCCACGTCCCTCACGAAGACGGGAATCCCATCCCGATAGGTGATGACCACGTCCTCTATCTCTTTGGCCGAACGATACTGACCCACCAGGCGGACCACGTAACTCCGCTTGCCCTCGGGAAAATCACCGCCGCTAAAGTCAGTATTCTCCTGGTCGAGGGCGGCCGCCATCTGGTTGACGGTCACCCCGACCGCGGCGAGTCGTGCCGGGTCGACCACTACCTGCATTTCCTTGTCCCGGCCACCGAAAAGATTGGAGGTGGCAACTCCGGACACCCGTTCCAGTTCGGGCTTGACCAGGTTATCGACCATGTTGAACAGGGTGGAAATATCTCCTACAAAGGGGTTCTCTCCCCCGGGCCGAATGATGAACCAGGCGATGGCTGACCCGTTGGGATTGACCGTGGTGATCACTGGTTTTTCGGCATCCTGGGGATAGGAGGGCACCTGTTCCAACCTGTTGGAGACCCGGATAAGCGTGGTGTCCAGGTGGATACTCGCTGGAAAGGTAAGCACGATTTGGGCGTTATTTGCGGAACTGGTGCTCTCCATTTTGAGAAGGCTGTTCAGGCTCTTGAGCTGCTCTTCCTGTTTGTCGATGATCTCCCGTTCAACCTCACGGGCACTGGCCCCAGGCCAGATGGTCGTGATGGTGATCTGCGGTTCCTGGACGGTGGGTGTCAACTGGATGGGTACCCGCCGGAGCGCCATCGCCCCGAACAATACCAGGAAGATGACCCCTACGGCCGTGGTAACCGGGTAATGTATTGCTTTTTTGATCATGGCTCTTGATATTCCCTCAACTGTCCCTTGACGACCTGTCCGGGTTGGACCCGTTCGTTCCCCAGGGTAATGACTTTTTGGCCCGGCTGGATGGAACCAATCACTTCTATCCAGAGACCGGAACCGATTCCGGTCTCGACCGTTACCGCCGCCACCTTCTCATCCTCTCCCAAAAGGTAGACCTGTTTGCCGGAACTCTGGGAGAGGACGGCATCCTTGGGAACCATGGTCGCCTTGTAGGCGTCCCCCGCGAGAAAAGAAACCCGGGCCAGGATACCCTCGGGGATACGGCCATCCTCGTTTGGGATGGCTATCTTGACAGGGATGGTGCGGGATTCAGAGGCCCGAGGAATGACCGCAATGATCTCGCCTTCGAGTTGGTTGGGTAACGCGTCGAAGGTTACTTTTACCCGATCACCCACACGCAAACTGGCGTAATAGCGCTCGGGTACTGCCACCCATACCACCGGCTCCGCCAGGGAGATCATTTCGAAGACGTCTCCGCCCGCCGTAACCCATTGTCCGACCTCCGTGCTTTTTTTCAAGATGGTCCCCTCATAAGGGGCGTGCACCACCGCTCGTTTCAGATTCAAGCGCAATTCCTCCAGCAATGCCTCCAACCTTAAACGGCTGCCGGCCATAGCCTGTACTTCGAATCGATTGTCTTCCAGTTGCTGGGTACTGTAGATCTCTTGTTCGAACAGTGATTCGGCCCTTTTTAATCGGTTCTCCGCCAGTTTTAAACGGGCCACCGTATCTTGAAGGTTTCCTTGCGCCGCTTTGATTTGGAGCTGAGTACGATCCGTATCCAACCGCAGCAGCGGCTGGCCTTTGGTTACTTTGCTCCCTTCCTCGACCATGATCTCAACCACCAGGCCGGCTACTTCTCCGGCAACACTGCCACCTACTCGGCCCCGGACCGTTCCCGTAAGACGGATCTCCTGGCGGAGCATGACCTGTTTTGCTTCCGTGAAACCCACCGGGCTCGGTGGAAATTGCCAGCCCCATATCCATGGAACGGATACCCAGAGACATGTCATCACAATAATGGTTTTATTCTTTTTCATCCTCGAGACCCTCATCTGCCACATGCGGCAATTGCCATTCCACGATTTCATCCCTACTTGGTTTTATTGATAGGAATGGAAGGCACTGTTTAAATTCTACTGTTTCCAAAGAGAATTGTTTTAGGAAAAGTGACTACCCAGCCCGTTTGCCGGAAAAGGGAAGCCGTCCCACGAACATTTCCACCTCATTCTGGCTGGCAGGAAAAAAATCATAACATAAACAGGGCGTTTTATAAGAGAAAGGTTATCGGTCCGGGAAGGTAAACCACCAAGGGGCTTCGCCCTTGCACGAAGGACCACGAAGGTAAACTCATGTGCTCCTTCACAAGGCATTGGGGTCAGAGAGTTGTGCGACCCGGACCAGAATGAGCTCGGAGTAGATTAGCTGGCATCCACCCGAAAACCTCTACCAATGAATATCAAATGAAGAGTATTTTTTGCCATTTCGAGGCAATATGGAAAAAACCCCGCAGGGTAGATGCCCCGGATGAAATGGCGAGAAGCGGATGCACCATGTGGCGGGGCAGGCCTCTGCGTCAAACAAAAAAAAACCGAGCCCCGTTAATGCACCCCCATCTCCAACCTGCCAAAAATATGGGGTGAAAACACTCGGTTTTTCCAAATCTCATCCACATGAATCGCTCATTTTAGCTATACCCTCTCACCCTTTGCTCCACATAACCTCCATTCAACATTACTCGGGGAACACCGGGAGGGGGAACACCGGCAATACAAGAGCCATTTCCTAACATTAGCCTAACATTCCCTCATACTTACCTGACAATTAGTTGATAAGTTGAGTTCTGGTTCAGCTATACGCCTCGTCCTTAGCCGGCGAGAGTACAATTCCGCGAAAAAGATAAATGGAGCACTCAAATGAAAAAGATTCTCTTTGCATTGGCGCTATTTAGCCTAATTATTCTACCCGCCTTCTCTGCCGACGTACCCGCCTGGCTCGAGGGTTGGAAATTCAAAGGTGACCTCCGAGTCCGCTACGAGGGCTTCGACTTCGATAAAGCTAACAAGGACAACCGTAGCCGTGGCCGTTTCCGCCTTCGCCTGGCCGCCGACAAGAAGTTGAACGACAAGCTCGCATTCAAAATGAGACTAGCCAGTGGCAGTGGTGACCCCACTTCCACCAACCAAACCTTTGACAATTCATTTAGTGGCAAGGATATCGTCATCGACCGTGCTTTTTTGACCTATAAAGTAAGTGATTGGGAGGTCGGATCCGGTAAATTTTCCAATCCCTTCCACAAAACCAACATGGTATGGGACTCAGATGTCAACCCCGAGGGTATCTATGGTAAGTTCGGTTCCGGTAATTTCTTTCTCAACATGGGCGGCATGGTTGTACAGGAAGAAAAATCCAGCCCGGACATGAACCTGGGCGCTGTCCAGGTGGGTTTGAAGGGTGGCGACCGGGTCGGCTTCAAAGGTTCAATTGCCTATTACGTATACGAAGGTCTCGAAATAGGGGGTGATGATTATACGTTCATCGACGCACTGGCCGAATTCACCATCGACCAAGTTTCTATTAAACTGGATTACGCACAAAACATCACCAGCGCCATCGATGACTATGAAACTGCCTGGGCCGTGTTTGCCAAGTTCGGCAAGGGCAAGAAACCCGGTGATTGGACCTTCTACCTCAAGTACGCGGAAATCGAGGCCTTTAGTGTGTTCGGCCCGCTCGCGGACAGTGATTTCGGCTTTGCCGACAAAGAAGGTTTTGTCGGTGCAGTCACCTACAAGAGCACCAAGCACCTGGGCTGGTCGGTAAAAGCTTTCAGTATCGACGGCATCATCGACACGGACAGCGGTTACGACCGTCTCCAGGTTGACTGCCAGCTGAAGTTCTAAAAGAATCCAGTTTCGCCAATGCATTCGGTAACGGCGGGTAACCCTTCAAAGAAGAAAACCCGCCGCCCCTTCGAGGTTTTCCTTGTTCCTTTCGGCGGAATGTTGGCTCGAATTTTGACAGGGCACCTTGGTTGATCCGGTGACTTTGGAATGGCCAAGGACCCTGTCATCCGGGGTCCGAAGGGCGAAGAACACCTTCAAACACCCACGGGTAGACCGAGATATTTCATGACCAACAACCGTTCCGCCAATGCTCATAGGGATATTCTCGCCCAATGGGTGATAACCCTGGGGGGACTCTCCGCCATCGGCGGCATGCTCGTTTTGTTCCTCTTTCTGGCCTGGGCCGCACTCTCCTCCTTTGGTGGGGCCGGCTCTGTTTCCGGCTGGGGAACCGAGTTTCCCATACTCCTGTTTGGCAGCCTCAAGGGGGCCTTCTACGGCCTGTCCCTCTCCTTCCCGCTCGCCATCCTGGCCGCCGTCTATGTAAGTCACATGATGAAACCTCGTTGGCGAAACCTCATCAAGGGGATCTTCGAACTCATGGCCACCGTTCCCACCGTGATCGTCGGATTCCTGGGCGCATTATGGTTGGCGCCGGCACTTTTGGCCAACCCCCTTGCGGTGGTCATGGCTCTGGTCACCATTCCACTTCTTGCCGGTGCCGGTCTCTTCATCCTGTTCCGGAAAAAAAGCGGACTTGACGGCCTGGAGCTTTTCTGGGTCCTGCCTTTGCTGGTGGCAGGTGTTTATCTTGCCCATGTACTGGGCCTTTGGATCCAGGACACCTGGTTTGGTGGCGCCGTACACCTTTGGCTGGCGGAGACCATGGGTATCCAATTCCAAACCTTGAACGGCGTAGTCGTTGCCTTTGCCCTTGGCTTTGCGGTCATCCCCGTGGTATTTACCATTTGCGAGGATGCCCTTTCCAGCGTACCCAAAAGCATGAGTCAAGCGGTCCTGGCCATGGGTGGAACCCATTGGCAAGCCATCCGGGACGTGGTCCTGCCCCTGGCACGGCCCGGTCTCCTGGCTGCTGCACTCATCGGATTTGGCCGAGCTGTCGGGGAAACCATGATCATCCTCATGGTTACCGGGAATACACCCACCCTTAGCCCCAGTCCCCTCACCGGGATGCGTTCCCTGGCCGCCGATATTGCCCTCGCTTTTCAACAACCGTCCCCGGACGGATCTTCCCAGGGTATCTTCCTCTCTGCATTTCTACTTCTCATCATGAGCCTGCTCATCCATTCCCTTGCCGAAACCGTTCGGCTCGGGTTCGGGGCAAAATATCGCATCCTCCATCACAGAGTTTCGACACCATGAGCATAAAATCAAACACCAACAATATTATTCGTCCAAGGACTATCCGGCACAGACACGCATGTCACGTCTGGCTTTGTGCGGCTAGTGCCGGTAGCATAATCCTTTTGTTCATCGCTCTGATCGGGCTGGTGGTCTTTCACGGAGTCCGGAGTTTCCCGGAAGGGGTCACGCCCGGTTTGTGGCCCGCCATCCTGGGGACCGTAATCATGATCCTATTGATGAGCTTTGCCGGCCTGCCCCTGGGGGTGGTTACCGCCATCTACCTGAGGGAGTATGCCCGACCCGGGCCTATGGTCAAGCTGCTGCGCCTGGCCCTTGCCAATTTGGCCGGGGTGCCCGCCGTTGTTTACGGCATGTTCGGCCTTACTCTTTTTGTACACGGGCTTGGCGGTCACCTCGACTCCCTTTTCTTTTCCCAAAGGCTACCATCCCCCACCATTGGTACGGGCAACCTGCTCTGGACCAGCCTTACCATGGCACTCCTGACGGTACCCGTAGTCATCCTTGCCGTGGAGGAGGGTTTGAATGAGGTACCCGACCGAGTTCGATTTGGGTCCATGGCACTGGGGGCGACCCGTTTCCAAACACTTATTCACGTGGTCTTACCCATGGCATCACCCGGCATCCTAACGGGTATGATCCATGCCGTCACCCGGGCTGCCGGTGAGGTCACACCTCTTCTACTCCTGGGAATGGTTGCCGGGGCGCCGGTTCCACTTGATCGTGATTTCCCATTTCTTCATCTTGAAGCCAAGTTCTCCCATCTTGGTTACCTCATCTATGAAGCCGCCTTTCTTTCCCAGGGAAGCGGGGATCGGGATGTGATCTATTTCACCGCCCTGGTTTTGTTGTTCCTTGTCTTTTCCATGAGTATCATCGCCATGTTCCTGCGCCGCAAGCTAAAAAGACGTTATTATGCTCAAAGCCCGTATTAGGAGGGTTCCATGAATGCTGCGGTTCTCCCCGATACCGGAGATAACCTTATTCCCAACACCGATCACGGCCCGAGCAGGGTCTACACCTTCCCGGAAGACACACCGACCCGGTTCAGGGTGCGGAATCTCAATGTCCAGTATGGAAAGAGGGCTGCCCTTCAATCCGTTTCCTTGGATATTCCCCAACATCGGGTCATCGCCGTGCTCGGGCCTTCCCATTGCGGCAAGTCTACTCTTCTGCGGTGCTTCAACCGGATGAATGACCTCCTGGAGGGTGTGAGTATCGAGGGCGAGATCTTCATGAATGGTCAAGATATTTTAAGGCCCGGTTTCGACGTCTTCGCGTTGCGGCGCGAAGTGGGCCTGATCTTTCCCCAACCGAATCCCCTGCCCAAGTCCATTTTCGATAACTCGGTGTATGGAATACGACTCGCAGGGGTGGAGGATAGGGGTGTTCTCGAAGAAACTGCGGAACGGGTCTTGAGGGAAACAGATCTTTGGGAAGATGTTCGAGACCGCCTCCATGAAAGCGCCCTAACCCTTTCCCATGGCCAGATGCAACGGCTGTGTATCGCCAGAGCACTGGCTTTGAACCCGGCTGTCCTGCTCTTGGACGAGCCTTGCGATGCCCTGGAGCCCGCGGCCACTATCCGGATCGAGCAAATAATTCACCGGCTCAAGGGCCGCATTACCATGATCATCGCCACTCAAGATGTCCGTCAGGCTGCTCGAGTTGCCGATTACACCGCCTTCCTTTACATGGGCGAGTTGGTAGAGTTCAACGATACCCGTTCCCTGTTCACCAACCCCTCCCGAAAAAAGACCGAGGATTACATCACTGGCCGATTCGGTTGAAGGAGATGGCATGAGACAATCGTTTCAGGAAGAACTCAGTGCGTTGCACACCGATATCGCCCGTCTGGGCGGACTCGTGGAGGAGGCGATCGGCAAGGCCCTGGCCGGTTTGGGTGAACGGAATTCCCGGCTTTTGCTCGAGGTTCGAGATGGAGACGACCGCATCGACGCCCTCGAAGTAGCCATCGAGGAGCGCTGCCGGAGTATCCTGGCATTGTACCATCCCGTCGCTCGGGACCTCCGCTTTCTGGTTACCGTTCTCAAGGTAAATAACGAGTTGGAACATATGGGGGACCTGGCCGAGGATATCGCCAGGAAAGCCACCCGTATTCCCCCAAGTAAGTTGGAGTCATCACCCATGGAACTGATTCCCATGGGCGCCTGTACCCAGCGTATGGTAGCAATGGCCCTGGATGCCCTCCTCAGTGAAGACAGTTCCAAAGCTTATGAAATCATCCACCTCGATGAGGAGGTCGATCAATACCATGCCGGTAACCACCGTCTCATAGCCGAGCGGATCGAGGGGAAAAGCACAGACTTCACTTTGGTTGAATTGAACATGCTCTCCATTTCCCGTTCCCTGGAACGCATCGCCGACATAGCTATTTCTATTGCCGAGGATATTATCTACCTGGTCGACGCCGTAATCGTTCGCCATCGTCGTGAAAAGTAATCGGGCTTCCTGGGAGACTCGGGATCGAAAGGTTCGTTCTTCACCTAGGTGTCTCGGATCGGAATACCCGAACAATCACCCTGATATGAGTTCGCCTCTGTCATTTTGCCCCTGATGTAATCAGCCGGCCTCATCTTCTCCTTAGTCCAGGACGGAGCCACGAGTTCCCACCAACGGCCGGCTACTGCCGTCAACCTCTGGACCGCGATCTTCGGGGAAAGATGGCGCAAGAACAGGACCACCTTTTCGGCGTAGGGTTCCAAGTCGATGGGCTGAAAGGAACCCGCCTCGTACAGCTCGGCCAGGGGTGTATTCTTGAGCACGTGCAGATTGTGAAGCTTGACATTGGAGATAGGCATGGAATTAACTATTTTGGCGGTTCTAATGATATGGTCTTCGGTCTCCCCGGGAAGACCGAACATCAGGTGAATCCCAATATCAACACCGGCCTGGTCATGGAGCCGGTGAACCGCTTCCACACATTTCTCCGCCGAATGGCCCCGGCGGAGAAAGGCCAAATGGTCATCGAAAAAGCTCTGGACCCCCAACTCCACGGATAGGTAGCCACGGGCATGGGTCTCCGCCAGGAGGGGAAAGAGTCTCTGAGGCAGGCAATCAGGCCGGGTACCCACGACTAGACCAAAAACATCCTTTTCTGCCAGGGCCAGGTCAAACCACTCAGCCATTTGGGAGACAGGTTCAAAAGTATTGGTATAGGCTTGGAAGTACACAAGGAATTTGTGGGCGCGAACACGCTTGATCAACCGTTCCCGATTGGTCCTGATCTGCTGGACGAGTGTTTTATCACGTTCAAGGTGATAGGCCGCCGAGCCCCACTCATCGCAAAAAATACAAACCTGCTTACTTCCGGAATCCCTTCGATTGGGGCAACCATGAGCCACGCTCACCGAGATTTTGTAGACCTTCTCCCCGAATATATTGCGGTAATATTGGCTGATTGGGTAGTAGCGTTGTCCCAGCCAGGGTTCGGCCTGTGTTTCCATGGCAGTCCTCCAGAGCCTCATGATAACACGCCCATCAAAATAAAAGACTCACCGACCCATGGACATGGGTGTAAATGTAAGTTTGGCCTCGATCTCTTCGAACCCCGATCCGGCAACCCCTTCAATTACACCCAATACATCGTTTTTCCTGGCGGAAAACTCTGTGTTCCTGATACACTAAAAGGGCGCCAACTCAGACCTGGATATAGATTTGAGATGGACATTCTGGTGTTCCGGGTTCCCGTCCCTCCTCAAATGGGGAGTTCGCGAAGCCACACCGGTTTTTCCGGCGCTCTTGGGCATCCCGAATCACCCTTTTCAAGTCTTTCAAGGTGTCGGAAACCATGAATAAAGGCCCCGAGCTCAACATAAATTCCCTGCGGAAACTTCAACAAAAAAGAGAGAACCTAAGAAAAGAACGGGCCTTTTCTTACGGCGAGGAAATCCATTCGGTCATGGTCTCACCGGTCTTTGCACGTGAGCGCGGAGAAAAAATCAAACCGGTGGTCCGGGAAATGGCTCGCCTGGAAATATCCTGTGTGGTCATCGTCGATCAGAAACGACATCCCGTGGGCATTCTTACCGAACGGGACATCATGAAGAAAATCGTGGCTGACGATCTCATCGACCCGGAAAACACTCCGCTGGCAACAGTCATGACGCCTGCCCCGGTCTCGCTGGGGCCCCGAGACCATATTTTCAAGGCCATGTCCGTAATGGCTACCCTCAATATCAAACATCTACCCATTGTGGAGGAGGGACGCCTGGTGGGTCTGATCACCATGCGACAGCTCCTCAAGCTCACCTATCCCGAGCCCATGATGCTCCTCACCCGGATCAGCGAAGCAAGTAGCCCGGAAATGCTCAAAAAAGTGCGTATTCGTATCCCCGAGCTCGCCCAAAGAAAGATGGACATGCGCATCCGGGCTTACGATATCGTGGCCATGATCTCTCTCCTCAACCAGGAAATCCAGCGCAAGGCCTTCGAACTCACCCTTATGGAGGTGGGCCCCTCTCCCCTCCCCTGCTGCCTTTTTCTCACCGGCAGCCACGGACGAACCGAAAACCTCCTCGCCACCGACCAGGACCACGGCCTGATTATTGCCGACCATGAGGATGTTCACCAGTTCGATAGCTACTTTGTAGACCTTACCCAAACCTTTTCCGAAATGCTCGATGAAATCGGCTTCCCATTCTGTCCCGGCTACGTCATGTCAATGAACCCCATCTGGCGCAAAAGCCTTTCGGAATGGAAACTCCAGATGCAACACTGGTTCGGAAAACAGATTCGGAACCTGACTCGTTACGTAACCCTTCTCTACGATGCCGTTCCCGTCTACGGCGATTTTGACCTTTTCGAGAACTTGAACCAATTCGCCTTCTCACTCCTGTCCCGCCATCATGAGGTCCTGCGCCTGCTCCACGAAGAGGAGGAACAACATCACGCACCCCTGGGCCTGCTGGGCCGGTTCATCACCGAGAAACGCGGCCCCCACAAGGGTGAGCTCAATGTCAAAAAAAGCGGGTTGATCTTCTTCGTGGAATGCGCCCGTATTCTCGCCCTGCTCTACGGCATTCGGGAAACCGCTACCCTCAAACGGGTCCGCGCCCTGGTGGCAGCTGGGCACATCCATCCCGAAGACGGTGAGTACTTTGATCTGGGTTTTCGATTCCTACTCCATTTCGCCCTAAGAGCACAGATCGGTAAGATAGCCCGCGGCGAGGAACCGAATACTTTTATCGACCCCAAAAAGATGACCAAGAGGAACAAGGCCATGCTGAAACACGCCTTCAAGGCACTTACCGCCATGCAAGACCTGATCGCCACCGAATTCGGTGAACTGGTAATCTGAGGGGTCTTTTCACGACCCTGTATCTCAACGTTTTACCGGAGCAGGGAAACCGCTCAGAAAATCAAGAAAAGATCAAAAAACCAGGTAAGCGGCGCCATAAAGGGCGCCGAAAGTGAGGGCCGCGGTTACCAGGTACCATGGTGCTCTTTTATAGAGGATCAAGAGCCGGACCATGGGTACCACGACCAGGACGGTCATGCCCAGGCTAAAACCGGCGAGGGGGTCGCGGGGATGGAGGACGACGGCCAGGGCTGTCAGCAGCCCGAAAAAGGCTTCGTTGACGGCATACATGGGGGAGAACCCGGTCTTGCAACGGCGGCAACGACCCCGCAGGATGAACCAGGAAAGTACGGGGATGTTGTCGTAAAAGGCTATGGCCTTTCCGCAACTGGGACATGCGGAAGCGGGCGACACCACGGACCGGCCCAGGGGATAGCGGTAAAGCACTACATTGAGGAAGGAACCCCAGCAGGCGCCCCAGATGAACAGGATCCACGGCTGGTAGAATATGCGGTAAGCTTCCATTTTTTTCTCCTAGGATCCCGGAACCGGAGAGATTCTACCACGAGGTTGGTATTGGGGCTGCCGGAACATGGGGGATCGAGGCCATCCCCGCGTTTCGGGACGGACACGAGGCTGGCTGGAAGGAAAACAAGACCCAAATAGTTCAAATTGCGATACAATCTTTAATTGAAGATTGTCGGACAAACAAGGAGGAAAAAATGGCAACGGCAAAACCCATTCCGGCTGGTTTCCGGACCCTGACTCCCCACCTCTTGGTGCGGGGCGCCGCCAAGGCGATCGCATTTTACAAAAAAGCATTTGACGCCGAGGCGGTAGTGACCATGCCCGGCCCGGACGGGAAACTGGTACACGCGGAAATAAAGATCGGTGATTCCATGCTCATGCTCGCGGATGAGATGCCGGAGATGGAGTATTGGTCGGCACCCCCCTCCCTGAAGGGTACTTCCGTAGCGATTGGTCTCTATGTGGAGGATGCGGATGCTGTTTTTCAGCAGGCGGTTGAAGCCGGCGCCCAGGTCTTGATGCCCATGATGGACGCGTTCTGGGGTGACCGTTACGGGAAGATAACCGACCCCTTCGGGCATTGTTGGGAAATTGCGACCCATAAAGAAGATCTGACCCCGGAAGAGGTCCATGAAAGAGCTCGAGCATATTTTGCAGACATGGGCTCCGAATAGACAGGAAGACAAAGGGGTCGTGACGGAACGGCCCCTCATACTTATTTTTTGTTCCCAAAAGTGATTTTTCCGGTTAAAGTGCGGGAAAAGGTGGTTTGGAGAGGAAGGCTCATGAGAACCTCCGGATCTTGGATCCGCATTTTGGCCAAGTTTGGAATCCTTGGTTGTCTGTATTTTGCCCAAGGACTTCCCTATGGTTTTTTTACCCAAGCCCTGCCGGTGATCATGCGCGACCGGGGTGCCTCCCTTCCACAAATCGGGTTGGCCTCACTGCTGGTTTTGCCTTGGGCATTGAAATTTCTTTGGGCGCCCCTGGTGGACCGTTTCGGCTGGTCCCGTATCGGCATCAAGAAGACCTGGCTCTTGGGATTGCAGTTTCTGGGCATCGTTCTTTTTATCACGCTTGGGACGATTGAGGAAACGGACAGCTATGCCTACCTCATTTGGGGATTCTTTTTCGCCAACCTCATCGCAGCTACACAGGACATTGCATCCGACGGCCTGGCGGTAACTATGCTGACACCGGAAGAACGGGGGCTGGGCAACGGTCTACAGGTTGCCGGTTACCGGCTGGGCATGTTCTTCGGCGGTGGTTTTCTGTTGATTTACTTTTCCTATCTTCATTGGCGTGGCGCGTTTCTATTTATCGGAATATCTATTTTCCTGACGACTCTGCCGGTGCTTTTTTATGGAGAGCCGCCAGCCCCGCCCGTGGAGGATCGTCTGGGGCCCAAGAAGCTGTTGGGACGTTTCCTGAAGAGGAACGGTGTGTTTCCCTGGTTGGCTGTCATCGGATTTTACAAGTTCGGGGATGCCATGACCACACCAATGCTCCGCCCCTTTTTCAGGGATCGTGGTTTGGAGTTGGAGGAGATCGGAAAACTTTTGGGCACCGCGGGATTTATCAGCGGACTGGTGGGTGCTTTGATCGGCGGTTCCCTGGTGTTCTTTTTCAGGCGGTATTGGGCCATTGTCTGGTTTGGTGTTATCCAAGCAGTCGCGGTATTCGGTTATTACCTCCTGGGAATAGGTTTTTTGGATGACAACGCTTTATATTTTTTATGTTCGTTGGAGCATTTTACGGGGGGCATGGCAACCGCCGCCATTTTCACGGCAATGATGGATATATGTAGGCTCGATTCGGGGGCCACCGATTACACGGTCCAGGCCAGTTTCGTGGTAATTGCCACGGCAACGGCTGGCGTGGTCGGCGGCTTCGTCTCCGGGCATCTGGGTTATAACGGAAACTTTCTCCTCTCCACCCTGCTGTCCTTTGCGGGCACCTTCCTTTTTGCTTGGAAATACAAACACCGAGCCCGGGACCTGGGACCCATGGCCCTTTAAGCAAGTCCGGATGTGGTGGTCATAGCAAAGAAGCCGGCTACGGACTCCTGTACGGCAAGCCTGTTAAACTAATTGTCGCTCATGGCTTCAGCAACCGAAGCGCGAATATCGAAATAATGATCCAAATGGGTGCGTTCAAATAGGAAGAAATCTTTGAGGGAACCCACCAGGATGAGTTGGCCTCGCCTTTTGGCCACGACATTTTTGGTGGCCACGAAAAGGCTGACAGCGGAGCAGTCCAGGAGTGGAACCCTCTTCAGGTCGAGGATGAGTTTGCCCAAGCGTTCTTCATTGATACAGTGCCAAAAGATTTTCCTCAGTTGGGCGGTTTCTTCGAGACCGAGAGGTCCGGTCAGGGTAAACACTGCCGCATTACCTCTGACTTCCTTGGTGTATTCAAGCACAGGCGCCTCCCTTTTGGAGGGTTGCTTTTTTGAGGTATTTGATCAGATCACTTCCCAACACTCTCTTTCTCGCTGTTTTCCGCTGCCTCTTCTTATAGGCTTCATGACTCGCGGGGCCATGTAAGCTGTTAAGATAAGAGGCCCGGTCCAATACCTGAATTTCATAATCAAAATAAAAGCTATGTTCCCTATTGTGGTCCAGATCGATGAGAAAACGGTCGGGAACCTCCAACTTGTCGCCCATATAATCGATGAGATTCTTTATCTTGAGATAAATGGGGTTGTCGACACGAATCATCTTACGAGCTGTGACCTGGATAGCCTGGTATTGAGCGGAGGAATGAGGGTTGGTGCTCGGTGATTTTTCTATAGCCGCCGCATTCACCTCTTCATCGATTTTCTGGAGTATTTCATGGGGATATTCCTTGGTGCGATTGAGCAGGGGACGGTAACGATTGAAGATACTCTTCGTCGTGTTCAGGTCCACAAGACTGTTCCGGCTCCGAAAGGGCTTGATATTGGTTACGGAGATGAGATGATTGCGCCGCAATGCTTTCAAGGCGAATAAACACTCAGCCTTGGTTTGGAAAATCAACCGAATCCCCAAGTGATCATAGATATCGGATGCCACGTAACTGGGTTTCTGCAAGAGCTTGAGCAGTATACTTTTCTTCCCCTTGTTCCGTTTCTTCTCGTAATGAAACAGAGGGATACGCATCTGGTTATCGGTGAGAAAATATTGGGAATCCTGGCATACGATGACCTTGTCAATGGAATCGAAGATCTGTTTCTTGATCTCATCAAAATACATCAGCTTGGAATCGTGAATGATGTGAAAGATACCATGCATGACTTTGAGTACAGCACAGGCCCACATCTGTGTCAAATTAGATTTTTTGAGATAATTGGAGGAAAGGACCAATAAATCGATCACATGTTCCGGATGACTCACCTCCTTTGTGATCAGGTTTCGCTGTTCTTCGGTGAGAAAGAATTCTCCGATAAAAGCAATAGCTTCCCCATGAACACGGGCAATTTCTTCCAGGGCCACGGGATTGTCTACATCGAATCCATATTCCAAGGCAAATTCCCGCGCTTCTTTTCGGTTCCGAATGGCAAGACTGGGAAGGTCGATGGCAGAAATACCGGCCATGACCGCACCCAGTTGGGTCCAGTTCAACGATACTCTGTTGTTTCCGGTTTTAATTCGGGGGGTATATTCGAGCATGATCCCTCAGTTTCACATATTCGTTCGTTGCAAGGCCCAATTTGGGTTTCATTATACTGCAATAGGGCAGATTGAGAAAGTCACGGTGAGTCCATCCAGAGTTTTTTCATGGCCACCCTCTATTATTTCATCGTCAAACCAGGCCTCACACTCAAATCCAATTTTTGGTGGGCTATATCACTGTTTCGACCAGGGCAATCTCACCTTTCGGATTCAATTTTCGAGGGCAGACCCTCTTTTGTAGAGACGGGTATTCTGGCTGTAAATGTACTCCCTTGCCCGGGCTGACTTTCTGCCGTCAAGTCGCCGTGCATCATTTCGCAGAATCGCTTGCTGATGACCAGGCCCAGACCGGTTCCACCATACTTGCGAGTGCCGATATGGACCTGGGTATACTCCTCGAAGAGGTTGGCCAGTTCTTCTCCGGTAATACCTACTCCCGTATCGATGATTTTGAAGAGAACCCATTCTTTTCCTTCCATTTTGCCTCTCGAGATATCCAGAATGATGTTGCCGTCCTGAGTGAATTTGGAGGCATTGCTGATCAGATTGAGAAGCACTTGTCGAAGTTTGGCTTTGTCGGCCCTAATGGAACCCACCTCACTGGAATGAACGATGAAGTCGTTATTATTCTTCCGCACAAGCGGCATCACGGTGGTTCGCACCATTTCGATGATCGTACGGGCATCGAAATCTTCGAAGAAGAGGACCATTTTTCCTGCATCAATCTTGGAAATATCCAGGATATTGTTGATGAGGGAGAGGAGATGATGTGCAGAGAACTGCACTTTTCTAATATCTTCTACGTAATCCTTGTGGTAATTGGAGCGAAAATCTTCTTCAAGGATCTCACTATAGCCCAAAATTGCGTTCAAGGGTGTGCGCAGCTCATGGCTCATGTGGGCGAGGAAAGCGCTTTTCGCACGGTTTGCCTCGATTGCGGATCGTGCTTCCGCCTTGAACCGTTCCTTGCGGACCTGGCTGCGAAAGAGAAAGTAGATGAATCCCAATGCGGCGAGGATTTCCAGGAAAATAAACCAGCCGCGCAACCAGAGGGGAGGAATGATAACGAAGGAGAAGGAAGTAGGTGCTGTGCTTTCCACCTCGTCGCTGTTGCGGGCCTTGACCCGGAAAGTGTAATGGCCCGGGGCCAGATTGGCGTATTGCCTGGAGCGGGATTGACCTTTGATCCAATCCCCATCCACCCCTTCAAGCATGTACTCGTACTCCAATTCCTCCGGCGCAATGAAGGAAATTCCGGTGAAATGGAATTCCACATCGTTTTGATTGTGGGGCAACGCTACGGGAGAATGAAGGGGGACCCTGGAACCGGACACCATGAACCGGTTGATATGGATTGGGGGAGGCACCAGGTTGGGTGTCACCTGGGCATCTGATTTGAAGATAGTCAGGCCGAGATTTGTGCCGAACCAGATACTGCCCAGGTGATCCAGGTAGCTGGCCCCGCGAATGATTTCGTTGGAAAGGATCCCGTCCTTGGAAGTGAACAGGTCAAACGATTTTCCGTCAAATCGATTCAACCCACGAATAGTCCCTATCCAAATCATCCCGCTTCTATCCTCGATCACGGTTTTACATAGATTGGTGGCCAGTCCGTCCTTCCGCGTAAACAACTTGATTTCACCCTTTTCATAGCGAGCCAACCCGCCACTCATGGCGATCCAGATGGCACCCTTGGAATCCTGGGTCAGGTCATTGATATAGGGGTCCAATTTGGAGGGAAAGGAAAATGTTTGAAAGGTATCGTCCTTTAAGATAAGCAACTCCTCGCCCGCAAACCATAGACCCTCATCCCGTGTTTCCAAAATGGCATTGAACCTTGTGCCCTCTCCCGGAATGCCGTCTTCGAAAGTCCGGAATGCTCCATCCACCAAACAACTGATCCCTGAGAATGTGGCAAACCAGATTTCGCCGGTTTCCACCTGGTGAATATCATAAACCTTGTTGTCGGACAGTCCGTCTTTCTTGTGGTAATTCCGGAAACGGCGTTTGTCGTAGACGCTTACCCCATCCAAAGTACCCAGCCAGATCTTTCCGTCACGATCCACCATGGTGGAGACAACCTTGTCATGGGCCAACCCGTCCCTCATGGAAAAAGAAGTAAATTCACCGTTCTCGAGACGGCTGATCCCACTTCCATTGGTGCCAATCCAATAATTTCCATCCTGATCCTGGGTCAGGCAATAGGAATGGGCCTCAGTAAAACCATCCTGGCTCGTGTAGTTGAGAAAATTTTCATTCCTCAACCGAGCCACACCGCTCCCGTAAGTTCCGAACCACATGCTGCCTTCCTCATCCTGCAGCACGGCGTTAATGCTGTGGTTGGGCAGTCCGTCTCTCCGGTTATAGGATTGTAAGTCGCCACTTTCGCCGTAATAGCGGTATACACCGGAATCCCGAGTCCCGATCCAAACATCCCCGTTTCGATCCTGATAGAAGGTATTGACCAGAATGGGTTGTGACAGGACGGTGGCCAGGATACGGTGAGGTTGACGATAATCCCAACGAAAAACACCGTTCGCATCGGTGGCAATCCAAAAGATTCCGTCTCTATCCAGGGTCATTGCCTGAATCACGTTTTCTTGCTTCACGTTGTCCCGAATGGCGTCTACCCCTTCCGCTTGATAGAGCACATCTTTTTCAACGAACCAGATACCTCTGTTGGTTCCCAACCAGATTCGTCCATTCTCGGCAATAGTGATGGAGCGGACTTCCAGCCGGTGAGATTTTGGGTGAAACGGAGTCAGGACCCCGTCCCGCAACCGGAACACCCCATTGAAGGACCCGATCCAAAGGTCACCACGGTTATCGAAAACCAGCACCCGGATCCTTCTCAAAGAAATGGTATCCCCTTCATTGGCAAACATTTGGAATGTATGTCCGTCAAAGGAACAAAGTCCCGATTCCATTCCGAACCAGATGGTGCCGTCTGGTCCTTCGGTAATGGTACGGACCACCGTATCCGTGACCCCGAAATTCTGAGCATAGTAATTGGTGAATTCCAAACCATCGAAACGACTGATTCCGGCTGTGGTTCCCAGCCACAGGTATCCCTTGCGATCTTGATAGATACTGAACACATGGGATTGGATCAGGCCGTCTTCGGAGGAAAAGGTTTTGAAGGGCAGCATCTGGGCCCCCAACGGCAGGGCAAGGCACCAGAAAAAAATACCCAAACCTACAAGGATACCGGTTGTATATGTTATTCGAGTGTCGCTTCGTTCTAAACTCATGTTCGTGAACACGCGGCTCCCTACTAAATGGATTTACCCATGGGGCAGTCTATAACTATAGCCCCGGTTATATGAAAAAACCAGCCCGCATTTTTAGTGGGATCTGGGCAACGGACAGTCGAGTGTGCCGGTAGCCTGTCGAGGCCTGTGGTCCGGTACAAAATACCCGGAATGAGCAAGTCACCCACTGTGGTTACCGCGTCCTCCGTGGTTAAGCCCGGTGACCACTGGACAGAAAAGATTTTTTGCCTGCGATTGTGCCAAAGGGACGCAAGAGCAATGCTTCCGAAAGCCAATATCACACAAAGAATTTAAAAAACTCGGTCCATCTGAAAAAAACAGTATATAATTTCCTTTGGACAGTCACAATTTATGGGGTTCCTGACTTAGCAAGGCTCTGAGGTTGATCATGGCAAAAAGCATTCGAGAGATCAAGATGATGTTGAATAACTTGAAAAAGCAGTGCGAAAATGGCTTACCGACAGCCAAAGATATTATTTCGAGTTTGAAAGATCCGGAGGCATCAAAAGCGGTGGAAGCCCCTTACCACTTGAGCATGTTGTTGAACAAATATGTGGAAATGGTCGAGGCTCGTCTGATCCCCGCTTTGGGCGCCCTGCCACCCGTTCCCCAGGAGGAGGAGCCTGAACCCCAAGCGGTGGAATCTTCTCCACCAATTTCACAGCCCCTGGATTCCGCGGGGTCCAATCCTGTCATGGAAGTTGCTGGAGAATTGGACACATCCCCCTCCCTCAAAATATCGACGACCGAGCCCGATACGGGGGGTGGTACCCGCCGAAGCATTCCCCGTTACAACCAACGACTCACCGTCCGTTACAGCGTACCGGGGCGGGATAAGACCCCCCACAAGGCCTATTCCCGAGATGTTGGCGCCATGGGCTTGTTTATCATGGCAACCAGACTGGAGAAAACAGGTCAACCCCTGAATATCGAAGTAGATCTACCGGAAAAGGGGGCGGTCAAAATGCAGGGTACCGTGGTCTGGACCAAGTGGGTTCCACCGGCTCTGCGCGCCTCCGAGTACCCCGGTTTTGCCGTCAAGATCCATAGCGCACCCGAAAGCTGGTTCTCCTATTTCATGGCAGTAGAAGAGGCCCATGGCCATGAGTAACCTCCAGAAGTAAAAGGGCAAAGGTGAACCGGGCCTAACGGGACCGGAACCACCGCCGGGTTTCATTTAATATATAGGACAAGGTAGAGGTTTCAGGCAAAACGTTCGGGTCGTAGGGCGGTCAAGTCCATAGAGGGCTTGCGGTGTGCCGCGAGTTCGGCGACCAGCTTGCCCGCGATGGGTGCCTGGGTGATGCCCAACATGGCATGGCCCGTGGCGACGATGAGGTTATGACAGGAGGGGGCCCGGCCAAGAAAGGGCAAGCCGTCCGGAGAGCAGGGGCGAAATCCCGACCAGATCTGGTCCCAGTCCATAACGGCTGAATCGAATTCGGGGAAATACTCGGGAATAACCCTGAGTATGGGCCGTATCCTGCGCCGGTTGACGGAATGGTCCAGGCCGGCGAGTTCTAAGGTTCCCCCGAAACGAATTCCATCGGCAAAGGGCGTGATGGTCACCTTCGGTTCCGATAGGATGATGGGAATACGAGGTTTTGTTGTGGGACTCCGGAGTGTGATGCTGTACCCCTTGGCGGGTTGAACGGGCAATTTGAGTCCCAATTGCCGGGCAAGGGTGGGAGACCAGGCCCCTGCGGCCAGTACGACTTCACGGGGTTGAAAATGACCTTGTGATGTTTGCACACCAGTAATCCTGTCGCCGGCCTTTTCGAAACCGAGCACTTCTACACCCCGATGCAGGGCCATGCCGTCTGCTGTCAAGGCCGCTGCCAGGTTCCGGACAAAGAGACCGGGATCAAGGTGGGCATCCATGGGAAAGTAGATACCGCCCTCGGTGGCGGCCGGTACTCGGGGTTCCAGGGCGCGGACCCCGTCCCCGTCGTGAACGGTTACTTCCAAGCCGGCTGTCCGGGCGGGTTCAACCAATTTGAGGCAATCGCGCCTTCCCTTCCCGCTCTGGAAGAGCATGAGCAGGCCTCGTTCCTGAAAACCGAAATCGGATCCTTCCCGGGCTGCCAGTGTCCGGAACAGCAGGAGACCGGACCGGGTGAGCTGGTGGAGGAGGGGGATGGATCTTTGAACCTGGGCCGCGGTACATGCCCTGGAGAAATGCCACAGCCAGGAGATCAAATCCGTACTGACACGGAATTTGATGTAAAAAGGACTTTCGGGATGGAACATCCACTTCAGGCCCTGGGCGATGACACCCGGTGCGGCAAGGGGAATGATGTGGCTAGGTACGACCAGGCCGGCATTTTTTCCAGAACACCCGCCGGCAATTTCTCCCTTATCGACCAAGGTCACAGAGCGGCCATCCTGATGAAGATACCACGCCGCACAAACTCCAACAGCGCCGGCACCAATCACCAAAACATCCGTTTGTCTTTTCATGATCCCTCCCGGCTGAGGATGTCTCCCAAAAAATGATCCGGATCGGCCCGGACAGGGGTAGAGCCTTTAAATAACCTGGAAACCGTGAGCATAGGGATCATCCTCGTTTATAAAAATGGTGTTGAGTCCGGTAACCCGTGCCCAGCCCTCGATGCGGGGAATGATGGCATCATATTTGCCAACCCGAGTCCGGTGAAGCAGGCGACCGCGAAAGAGGCTGCCGATCATGCTCTCGTGGATGAACTCATCCCCCACGGCCAGCTCACCGCGTGCAGCCAGTTGGGCCATGCGGGCGGAAGTACCGGTCCCACAGGGAGAGCGGTCGATGGCCCCATCCCCATAGAAGACAGCATTGCGGGCGTGGGCTTCGGCGTTTTTCGGTTTGCCGGTCCACTGTATGTGACTCAGGCCGTTTATACTCTCGTCTTCGGGATGCACGAACGAATGGGACTCATTGAGCCGGACCCGGAGGATGGGGCTCAGGCGCCGCACATCTCCTACACTGAGATCGGCCAGATCCCCATAGTTTTCCTGGCTTTCCACGATTGCATAGAAATTACCACCGTAGGCGACATCAACGACCAGTGAGCCCAGGTCCGGGCAGTCCACCCGAATTCCGGTTGAATGGAGGAAGGAGGGAATGTTGATGATCCCCACGGAAACTACCCGGTCCCCCTCGAGGCGGTACTCCGCTTCTACCACACCCGCGGGCGTGTCGAGTCGAAGCTTGCCCGGTCTTTTGGGGCAGACCAGCCCTCGTTCCAGCAGGATGGTCACAGTCCCGATGGCGCCGTGCCCGCACATGGGCAGGCAGCCGCTGGTTTCCATAAATAAGATGGCCACATCACAGTCGTCCCGGGTGGGTGGGTAAAAGATACACCCCGACATCATGTCGTGTCCTCGCGGTTCGAACATCAGGCCGGTCCTAATCCAATCGTATTCGGCGAGAAAATGGCGGCGCCGTTCACTCATGGTCCTGCCTTCCAAGTGAGGGCCGCCACCCACGACCACCCGAACCGGGTTCCCGCAGGTATGGGCATCGACACAAAAAAAAGTATGATTGGACATATCTCCCCCTATATCGGCTGACGGGATATCCCGCCCTGCAGCCGGCAAAGATGTTCGCAGGCATGAGTTCCGACCGGTAGTATTCATGTGATGTTTTGAGGTCAGCCCCCGCAAGGGTAATTCACCGAACCATAACTAATAAAGATCCAGCGCGGCTCGGGCAAAGGTTTCAAGATAGTCGATCAACCGGTCCGAACAGGCCGCGGCTTCCACCTGGTTCTTGTCAGCCACGGCATGCATCAAGGCGCCGTGAAGGGCCGCGGACCGGTTGAGTTCCCCGTTGTGCCGGTTGAGATACCAGAAGCGACGGCAATGGGCATGGAGCGGCCTACTGGCCTGTATGGCATACAGGTTGCGCGAGGCTTCACCCACCCGTTGGTCAAACTCACGGTCCAGTCTCATGAACTCGGGAATATCATCTTCATCGGCTGCTTTTTTCATGGCAAGGGCAAGTTCCCTGATGACTTGGCATTGACTGGCGCCGGCACGCCGAGCTGCTGTGGCCGCGATCAGCCGATCGAGTACGCGACGGGTTTCCAAGAGGGCCAAATGCTCGGTGATGTTTACCTCCGTCACTCTGATTCCCCTCCGGGGAATGGTGGCCACCAGGTGATCGGAGGCCAGCCGCTGGAGGGCTTCGCGAATAGGTGTCCGGCCGAAACCAGTTTGGCTACTCAGGTCAGCCTCGGAGAAAACATGACCGGGTGGCAGTTTCAGGGTAACGATCATTTCTTCGATCAGGGTATAGGCCTGGTCCGCAAGGGTTTTTGGGATTTTGACCTGGGGACCCGGGGTTTCCATGGAAGATTACTCCTCAAAAAAATAGATATCTCATTTTAAAATGAAAAGTGGAAAAGATGAAAAAAGAAAACGGGTTAAAATTCCATTATGAGTTTTGGCACTGTTTTATTGGGGGTCAAACGATTCACCTCCCAATTTGCGGTATGAAGGGTTCCATTATGATCTTCTACCCATGGTGATAACATTCGGGGCGCTCCATATCAGGAAGCGAGATAGGTTGTTTTGACCGTTGTATAAAACTCCGCGGCGTAACGACCCTGTTCCCGGCTACCGTAACTCGAGCCCTTACAACCACCGAACGGCACGTGGTAATCCACACCCGCGGTAGGCAGGTTTACCATGACCATACCGCTCCGGGCATGTTGTTGGAAATGATGTGCATATTTCAGGGAAGTGGTGCAAATACCGGAGGACAGGCCGAATGGCGTGTCATTGGCAAGGGCCAACGCTTGCTCGTAATCTCGAGCCCGGATGACCGAGGCAACGGGACCGAAGATCTCATCCCTATTGATGCGCATCTCATTGTGGGTTTCGGTGAAAAGGGCGGGTGTCAGATAAAAACCCTGTTTTTCCAGGGTCAATCGTTGGCCGCCGAACACCAGCCGTGCACCTTCCTTCCTGCCCGTTTCGATGTATTCCAGGCTACGCGCCAATTGGGCGCCGTCCACCAGGGGACCTATCGCGGTTTCGGGCTCACGGGCATCGCCCACCTTTAAATGACCCAATCGCTGGATCAGCGCCTGCACGAACCGATCGTGGATGCCCTCGGTAACAATGAGCCGGCTGGATGCGGTACACCGCTGGCCCGTGGAATAGAAAGCCCCGTTGACAGCCACTTCCGCGGCAGCCGGGAGGTCTGCATCGTCCAAAACAACCAGGGGATTCTTGCCACCCATCTCCAATTGCACCTTGCCCAGGCGCTCGGCACGGCGGCAGGCAATCTCGCGGCCCACCTCCACGGAGCCCGTGAAGCTGAGGCCTGCTACCTGGGGATTTTCTACCAAAGCACGTCCGGCCACCGCACCCTGGCCCATCAGCAAGTGGAACACCCCCTCCGGTAAACCCGAACGAGAAATGATCTCAGCCAGAGCCCAGGCACAGCCCGGCGTCTGTTCCGCGGGCTTCAGAATGGCCGCGTTGCCAAAAGCCAGCGCAGGGGCGATCTTCCAGGCCGGAATGGCAATGGGAAAGTTCCACGGTGTGATCAAACCGACCACCCCTAGGGGTTCCCGGCGCATGGCCACCTCTACACCCGGTCGGACCGAGCGCAATAACTCCCCGGAAAGACGCAACGACTCGCCCGCATAGAATTTGAAGATCTGGCCCGCCCGGATTACTTCACCCACTGCCTCGGGCACGATCTTTCCCTCTTCCCGAGCCAACAGGAGGCCGAGCTCCCTTTGGCGCGAGAGGATTTCGCTGCCGATGAAGTCCAGTACCTCGAACCGCTTCTGCGGGGTGCAGGCTTCCCAAATGGCTTGTCCCGCTACCGCGGCCTCTACCGCGGCCGTGACCGCGTCCTTTCCTGCCTCTGCATAAACACCCACCACATCACTTGTATCGGAAGGGTTGATGTTTTCGAAACCTGAGACCTCTTCTCGCCACTCACCGTTGCTGAAATTCTTGTACATCTTCACACCTCTTTCCTGCCGGTCACCCCGGCTCCGATTATGGCGACACACATTCACCAAACGCTTTTATTTCAGGCTCAACCGGCCGGCTTGCCAGCGCCTCGCCGATGATCCTTTTTACCCTTTCCCGTTCCGCACCCACAAGGGGTAATCGGGGTGGGCGAACCTGTTCGGTGCCCAGGCCCGTCATGGCCTCGGCCAGCTTGATGTTCTGGACCAATTTGGTGGATGTGTCCAGGCGGAGCAGGGGCATGAACCAGCGGTAGAGAGCCCGTGCCTCTTCCAACCGCCCGCAACGAGCCAGTTCGTACAGGATTACTGTTTCCCGGGGAAAGGCACAGACCAGACCGGCCACCCATCCGTCGGCGCCCAATAGTAGGCTTTCAAGGGCCAGGTCGTCCACACCACAAAATTGGCGGTAACGAGATCCGCACAGGTTGCGGATATCCGTTACTCTCCGAACATCCGCGGAGGATTCCTTGACCGCCACGAAATGGGGGTCGTCCGCCAACTCGGCCAACATTTCCGGGCTCACATCTATCCCGTAAGAAACGGGATTATTGTAGATCATGATAGGCAGGTCCGTGGTGCCGGATACGGTGCGTAGGTGTTGCATGGTCTCGCGCCGATCCGAAACGTATTGCATGGCCGGTAGGACCATCAAACCGTTTATACCCAATGCCGCGGCCCGCTCGGCAAACCGGCAGGCTTCGGCAGTGGTGGTTTCGGCCACACAGGCCAAAACCGGTAGCCGGCAGCCAACCTTTTCAACCGCCAGTTTCATCACATCATGTTTTTCTCGAGCATTCAAAACGCCGTTCTCACCGAGTGACCCGAGTACAATCAAACCGTGAACTCCGCTGTGGATCATCACATCGATTTGAGAAGCCAGGGCCTTTGGATCGAGAGCCAGATCGGATTTAAACGGAGTGGTAAGAGCGGGGAAAACGCCCTGCCACGTAGTCTTCATGACCACCTCCCCACGCGCCTCGCGCGTAATATATCTATAATATATTACGGAACCAGCGGGGCGTCAAGCCATTTATTTGAGGTTTTGGCAAAAAAGTTGACCCTGTTTTTCTCGGTTTTGCGCTTTTATTAGCTGAACCTGGCAACAGGCTCAGCTCCACGGGGAATGACCCCCAAGTACCCCTTCCCGAGGAGCCAAACCGTACCCAGATGATCAACTCTGATGGGTATTTGCGAGAATCAAGATGAAAACTGTTTTGGAAAAGGTGGTTGAGACTGAGGTTCCGGCAAAACGCACGTCAAAGGTTAACCCGTGGGCGTTGGACGCACACGAGTCAGCCGCGGCCAGGACCAAACGTCTCGGGCAGTTCCGCCGCCAATTTCGGAATAGAAGGCGGGACCTGTGTCCCGCCCTTTTTCACCGACTGGAAAAAAAGGAAAAGAATTACAACCAAAAAATAAATATTCTTTTTGTGCACGGTTTTCCCGGCACATTCCAACCCTGACCACAGGGGGCTGTTGGTCCCATAGCCTGAGATAATCTCGTGTCCCCAGCCACTGTTCTCAATATCGGCAAAGTTCGCCGTGGCTCTATTTAACCGACGAGGTATTCATGAGTGCTATATTTCGCCAATTGGACCAGGCAACCCTATCGTCTTTCATGACCAGGGTTCACTCGAAAAAAGACTGGGATAGTCGACAGGGAAAGCCCAGGATCCGACCAGGGACTGCGATGGATATCTCGTGCACCGTCCAGTCGATGTTCGAAGCACGGGTGGAAATGAGCCCACATCATCCGGCCGTATCCCCTCTTTTTCGTGATATTTCCTATAGAAAGCTAAATATCCGAGCCAACCGGCTTGCCCATTACCTGCGTCGAAAAGGGGTGGGTCCGGGAAATTTTGTAGCCCTGTTCATGGAGCAGGAACTTGGGACCGTGATCGCGATGTTGGCCATTCTCAAAGCCGGTGGCGCGATTCTTCCCCTGGACCCGGTAGCCTTTGCGGATCGATGGTCCCGAGCCATACAGGAAGCCGGCTGCCGCCTATGGGTGATAAATGAGGCGCGAGCCCGTCACCTGGTGGGGGATAGACCCAAACTGGTCATCACCGATGGAAAGGATCGGGAAGCAATTGCCTCGGAGAGCGACCGGAACCCAGCCATCATCAAGGGAAACGATGAACTTTCCTATTGTCCTGATCCCCATGGAGACAAACATGGGGCCGGGGTTCTTTCAGAGTGGGAGTTCATCCGGCAAATCATAACCATGAATAAAGCCACGGAAAGGGATCGTTGCCTTCCTTTTCCCACCCTCGACACGGGACTGATGGGTCAACGCTATCTCGGATACCTGTTGGCCGGAGCCACCCTGATCCTGCCAAGACTGTGTATAAGCGACGAGCCGTCCACTTTATTATGGGCTTGTGTGGTGCAAGGGGTGACCCTGCTGCAGTTGCCTACAGCCTATTGGCATATCCTCGTGGATGAGTTGGAAACCCTTGATTTTTCCTGGCCCCGATTCCTGGGTACGGTGGTACTGGAGGGTGAGCCACCCCTTCGCAACCGCTTGGATATCTGGCACGAGCGAGTCCCCACCAGCATCCAATTGGTACATACCCGCTGAGGTGGCTGAGGTCGATGAAAAGATTATAGTCCATCCCAACCAGCCGAGTAACCCACCCCGAGTAATCCGCGACAAAACCCAAAACCCCGATTGTCAGGGCCCGGTGGCCGCGCTACAATAAACGTTCTTCCGGGGCGAGGAAAGTCCGGAGAACAAAAGACTGACAGATCGGACGAAGGAGGACAGCATCATGAAAGCTGGAGTATTGAGGTGGGTTTCTATTGCGGTAACCGCCTTTTTCGGGTGGTTGGCCCCTGCCCAAGAGGGGAACGCCAAGTCAGAAAACCTGCTTTCTCCCAAGGAGTTCCAACAGCAACACAAGGCCCGGGGGGGAGAGCTCATCGATGTGCGTAAACCGGAAGAGTACAAGGAAGGACATTTAAAGGGCGCCCGGCTCATCAACTTCTACGACAAGGATTTCAAGGACAGAATCACGTCGCTTCCCAAGGACAAGACCTATTTTGTTTATTGCCGGTCGGCCCGGAGGAGTGGGGTTACGGCCAAAATGTTGAAGGAAGCGGGTTTCAACAATGTGTATGACCTTGCCGGCGGAATACTGCTTTGGGCCAAACAAGGATTACCCGTGGTGAAGGAAAAGCAGGTAGTAAAAGGCGATTAGGCCGGGATTTCGTGTTCGTATATAGGCTTGACCTCAATAACTTGGTTTTGAACGTATGACAGGTTCTGATTTCGTGTTAGAATACCGGCGAGGTTCCGAAATCTAAACTGTGCTCATGACTTTGGATTTCCGGAATAGTACTATCTATAATATCAAGGAGCAAAGCATGATTGAAGTTGGCGCACAAGCTCCCGACTTTGAACTGGCCAGCCATTTTGGGGGGAAAACCTTCACCTTGAGCCAGTATAAGGGGCAAAAGAACGTCATGCTGGTGTTCTATCCCTTGGATTGGACACCCAACTGAAGTCAGGAGCTGCCGGATCTTGAAAAACATCGAGATCAATTCAAGGCAGCGAATACCCAGGTTCTGGGTATCAGTATCGACAGTATTTACAGCCATGAGAACTGGGCCGGTAAATCACTGGGGGGCATCTCGTTTCCCATTCTGTCAGACTTCCATCCCAAAGGAGCCGTTGCTCAGTCCTACGGTGTTTACCACGAGGATAAGGGCATCACGGACCGGGCGACCATCATAATCGACAAAGAAGGAATCGTCCGTTACGCGGTTTCCGCTGGTATTCCCGGTTTGAGAAAAGCCGCAGATCTACTGGCGGAATGCCGGAACGTCTAATCCCAGAGGATCGAGAACGAGCGCGCCGGGCTTCCACAGAAGCCGCTCGAGAGAACTCGAAAAACCAAATGGCCGTGGAGAACCCGGCGGGCTCCACGGCTCATTCAGAAAGAGTACCCGGACTCCAAGGAGTCGGTGGCCGAGAATGCCCGGAAGGAGATCGATATGACAGCCGGTGGAGATGCTTTGGAGCTGTATTACTACCCGGAATGTGGGTTTTCCCAACAGGTATTGAATACTGTCATCAACCTGAAAATCGAGGATGAGATCAACCTGAAGAATATCAGGGAGAACAAGGCCTACGAAAGAGAATTGATTGCACTGTGCGGAAATAAGACGGTACCCACACTGAAGGTGGGTGATCAACCCATGCGAGAAGCATCGGCCATCGTCGACTACCTTTTTGACCGATTCATGTAGGCCCGCCTCCCTAGCGGGCGTCACCGAGCACAATCACACCCGGCATGGGCACGAGGCTAGAGATAGGGGTAAGTTTGGGGTAAAATGATCCTCTCTTGACGCCCTTTTTCACAGGGTGTTGTTTTTTTGCTTTTTAGGATTGATGATGAATCCCAAAACACGGCCCGCTCCACTCTGGTGGATGACTGTTATCGCCCTGATTACCATCATTGTTGCTGCATTTCTGGGTACTTCTCGATTGGATCCCTTCGGGATTTTCGATTCCGCTACTACCGATTACCATATTTTTTGGAATCTACGCGTGTCCAGGGTCTTGGTGGCCTTCTTGGCAGGTTCCGGCCTGGCCATTTGCGGCATGGTGTTTCAAGCTCTGTTCCTCAATACCTTGGCCACCCCTTTTACCCTCGGTGTGGCCGGCGGAGCAAGTTGTGGGGCCGCCATGGTGATCTACCTTGGGGGCTTACCCGGTTTGTTCGTGGGACCTGGGGTAACCCTTGGCGCCATGGGAGGAGCCGGGTTGGCCATGGCCCTGGTCCTGGGGTTCAGCCAGACCCGAATGGGTCATCAACGCCATGTCATGCTTCTGGCTGGTGTGGCTGTCTCCTTTTTCTTCTCCAGCCTGCTTCTCTTCATTCAATCCCTTTCCTCTTTCTATCAATCCTTTCAAATCATTCGCTGGCTGATGGGCGGGATTGCCGTGGCCGGTTATGGGGAAGTCTTCCTTTTACTTCCGGTTCTTTTACCTGGCTTCTGGTTCATTTTCAAACAAGCCCCCCAATTGAATCTCCTGTTGTTGGGTGATGAGTTGGCCCAGTCCCGCGGTTTACAGGTGGCCCGCACAAGGAAGTGGCTGTTCCTCGTCGTTTCCGCGATTGTGGCTACCATTGTCAGTGTCACCGGCCCTATTGGCTTTGTAGGTTTGGTCATCCCTCATATTTGCCGGCTTCTCTGGGGGGGGAACCACCGGTACCTTGCGCCCATGACCCTCACCCTCGGGGGGACCAGCTTGGTTGTGTGTGACCTGGTTGCCCGCCTCGTCCTCGCGCCTGCCGGCATCCCGGTCGGCGTTATCACCTCCCTAATCGGCGCACCTTTCTTCTTCTTTCTCCTCCTGAGAAGAGGGTATCGTTTCTGAACTATTTAAGTTCTGATCCCTGGCCGCGTAACCCTCACCGCTAGCATCATGTCTCTTGAGGTTGATACGCGTGCATAATAATTAAAACAAAGATAGTTCATTCTATTATTTTCCAATAACAGAGTGGCCACGGCCAAGCCTACAAATTACTCCGTAAAGAAAAACTTGAACAATCTTAGGATTTGGCAATATCGAGGAACACCATTGTAACACACATGCTCTGTTAACACCGGACTACTTCGGGTCAACTGCCGATCAGAAAGCCGACCACTTGATCAAGGTGGTATTTTCTTTTCCCTAAGTCCAGGTGTTGTGGGAAACACCTGGAAGAAAAATAACATAAGGGCCTGCCAACAAATCGGCTATCAATTCGTCAGTGGGTAGGAGAGCCGAAACCCCTTTCCGGCAACACCCTACCCCACACCGGATTCATCGTTATTCACGGCAGTTTGTGACTGCCCTCAAAAAAGAGGAAAAAGATCGGAACCTAACGTGAGTCCTATGTCCAAGCCCCAATTTTGTTGCCGGCAACAGCACTTTCCCAACGGATACCGAACCAGGCCGGAGTCATTGACGCCTCGCGAATTGAACCAATCGCATCCCCTTCCAATGGGAATTGGTTCTGGCTCAAAAGGCCAAGCAATTGGATAAAAAGAGACTCCTGTCTTTCTTCATCCGCATCATCGATCAGACCTAAGTCCCTGGCTCTGTGAATGAGGTCCGAAACAGAATAGAGCCTTTCGTTCTCCAGATTGAGTAAAAGAGATACAAACCTACTGTCTAGCTGAAGAAACCCCACCATTTTTTTTAACCCCCACGATGAACGAAATGCTGAATGACTGACTGATCGCTCAGATTTACCGTTCATTTACCCTGAAGGACATCCTACCCTTTCTGTCCAGCTAAATCAAGCAAAAATATCAACATTTATAGATTTTTTTAGCCAGATAATGGTCGGCCCGTTTCTAGCACCATTCAATTTTCTCTTGGCGGTATGCAGCAATGTATTAGGGTATGATTTTCTGCCTGGCTTATTGTTGGCTACAAGGTTTATCACGGGTTCAACATTTCTCGAAAGGCTGTGGCCACCCAAGGTTTGACGCCCCCGGACTACACGTCCCGGAATTACCGTCTATCCGACACTCAGGAGGTCCGTGCGCCAAGGACCGTGGCTCGGCATGCCCCGGTTACAGTGGGGAAATTGCCAGGTATTTTATGGCAATGAGCCCAGGCCAGGGCGGCCATCAAAAGAGCTTCCTTGGCATCTTCAGGCACACCGTATGTGCCGGTGGTGCACACCTCCAGGCCTGGCAACAAATTGTCAAGCCGGGCCATTAAAGTCCGGTTATGGGCGCCTCCGCCGGAAACTACGAGCTCACTAAAATCTGCAGCGGTGAAGGGGTAGGGTGGTCCGGACCGAACCGCATCGGCCACAGTGACCGCGGTCAGCTCGGTGGCTGTAGCGACAAGGTCATCGTAGGCGACTGGCCTCGGGTAATTCCAAAACCGTTCGGCAAAGGAAGTGCCGAATAATTCACGGCCCGTAGACTTGGGCGGTTTCCTGGAAAAATAGGGATG